>Ga0255777_10000522_pt1 | contig 36228 bp, 31 predicted proteins | sample 101ome_15_FD_179975 | JGI IMG/M metagenome (GOLD analysis project Ga0255777, IMG submission 179975) | Coastal salt marsh microbial communities from the Groves Creek Marsh, Skidaway Island, Georgia - 101402AT metaG (version 2) | ecosystem: Environmental > Aquatic > Marine > Intertidal zone >... | reverse complement strand
TCGGCAATTTCAATCGGCGCTACATCTGCGTTTGTCATTCAAGATTCCTAGTGGTGTATACAAGAACGCTAGCACAGCAAATCCACGCTCGCAATCCGCCTGTGCCGATTTGGAAAGATTTTTTTCCGATTTTGGAAATAACCGTCAAACAGGCGCAAACCAAACCCAGCCAAAGGGTTTGCTAAGTTTATTTTCTCCGAAAATCCATTCTTGCTGGACGCCAGACAGGGGACTGATTTAACTTGGTATTTTCTTCGCCATTAACAGCAACCTGCGTTTGGACAGGGTCACCAACGGGGGATTGAAGCGCCGTCATGTCAGCCACGCCTTTTTCCAGTGACGCTGGTGCGGCACCGGCAAATTCGCCTTGATTCCCGCCTAATTCGTCCAAAACCATCTGATGTTCGCCCAGCATTTCGGACAATTCATTCTGCATCAAGGCCGTTTCAGCATCATTTTGTTGCGCCAAACGGGTATTGGCGTCACTGGTTTCTTCGGTTTCGCGCGCATTTGCCTGATCGGATTGGTTAGCCGAACCATCGGCACGCTCATTTTCATCCTGCTGGCTGTCTTTTTCGCCCTCTTTGGCTTCGGCATCACCCTCTTTGGCTTCGGCATCACCCTCTTGAGCCTCAGAATCATCTTCTAGCGCTTCAGCTTCTTCCGGCTCAACATCGTCTTTTTTATAGCCCTTGCCAACGGTATAAGCGGTTTTCATGCCCTCAACAACGGTGGCGGCATCGGTGTAATCCTCGCCATATTCAACCATATCATCAACGACACCAAATAGCGGATTTAACCGCCACAGACGCCGCAGCGCCATTTGCCGCACACGCCCGGGAAGGCCCTTGCCGTTCAAAAATTGTTCAAGCCCGCTTTCTTCGGTAACCGCCTCGGGATCGGGAAGATCATATTTTTCAAGAAGCTCAGCATCGGTTAATTTGGCGTCTTCCTCGTCTTCAACGACATCGTCTTCGGCGATTTCGGGTGCGGGCACCTCATCTGGCACATCTTCGCCTTTGGCGATTTGGGTTTTGCGCGCTGACCAGCGCGACAAAAATCCACCTTCACCTTCTTTGGCTTCTTCCTTGGCCTCAACATCATATTTCATACGACGTGCCATATATTTGACCCCATATTTTGAACGAATAAAAAATATAACCGCTTGTGTGATCGTACCCTAGCACAGATCTAGTGATACTCATCACGCTTCTTACGATCGGACGGCACCTGAAACATATCGCCATCACGGCGCAAGCGTGGGTCAGCGCCACCAAGCTGGTCACGATCAACGCGCGCCTTGTCCCGTTTGCGCTTTATAAAAGGTTCTGGTTTGAAATGGATTTCGACAAATTGTTTGACAAATTCGGCAATCGGGCCGTGTAACGGTAATTTTTCAACCTGATCTTCGCCACAATCTTCATAATCTTGGATATTGTAAGGCGACAGACTGATTTCAGCGAGATGAATGTCAATGTCTTCATCACCTGAATCATCTTCGTCTTCATTATGCCGCAAAACCGCATAGATCGCTGGTTCAGACGATGCCAGATTTTCCGCATAGGCCTCGGCTTCGGCGCGATGCAGATCAAGCGATGCTTCGGCAGTGAACAGCAAGTCACCCGAATCATCGTCCGATGGCTGGCGCAAGCGCTGAAACTGAACATCATTACTTGGTGGCAACCCTCCACCAGCGCTTAGCTCAAGCGGCACTAGATCATGGATCACCCAGCGGTGCGACTGCCATTGATTATCAATCGACTGGCGTTCGATAATCAACCGAACGGCATAAAGGACATGCCGACTATCTGGCGAAATTACATTGGTCACGGTAAAGAAACTCCCATCATAGCCAACGACTATCCATCAAAATGTCTTTGTTTTGCAAGGTATATCGCGAAACTCACTTGTCTTTGGCGCGATGTTAGCTAGTTTAGCGAAGTAACTTGCATTCAAACAACCCTGACCACAACGCAATCAAAAGGTTTTTTTCGATGAATTTATCAGACGCCAAGGTCATGCTTTGTAATTGCGACGGCACGATGTCGCTCGACGGCAACAAACTGTCAAAAGCCTGCGGTGCCGAAGGTGGCTGCACGATCGCAACCTCGCTTTGCCGGACAGAAACAGGCGATCTGGCCGCCGCGATGCGCGATGCGCGCGACGCGAACCAATCTTTGCTGATTGCCTGTACGCAGGAAACGTCAGTTTTTGACGCCATTGCCGAAGAGATTGAATGCCCCTCGCCCGCAACCGTCAATATCCGTGAGCGCGCTGGCTGGTCAGATGAATCAGCAACCAGCACCGCCAAAATCGTCGCCCTGATCAAACAGGCAGGCGATGGCCAAACACCATCACGAAGCCTTGCGCTAAATTCTGATGGCCGCTGCCTGATTTATGCCGATATGGGCCGTCCGAACGGCGGTGCTGATGCCGCCATTGCGCTTGGCCAAAAATTAAATGGTCAATTAGGCGTTACCGTTATGATTGCCAACCCAACCGATGATCTGTTTCCAACAAAGGACTGCGGCATCCTTGCAACCGGTAAAATCAAAAGCGCCAAAGGCCATTTCACGCATTTTGATCTGGTGATCGATCAATTTGGCGCGGCCCTACCATCAAGCCGGGACTCGCTTCAATTTGAAACGCCGGCAAATGATGTCGAAACAAGCTGCGATATTCTGATTGACCTGACAGGCGATACGCCACTTTTCACTGGCTGGGAAAAACGCGACGGATATTTCCGCGCCGCCGGTGATGATATCAACGCGCTTGCCAACATCGAAAGCGAAGCGGCGCAAATGATTGGCGGCTTTGAAAAGCCAATCTATGTGAATTTTGATGAAAATCTTTGCGCGCATTCACGCAATAAAATTGGCGGCTGTTCACGCTGTCTTGATGTCTGCCCAGCCGGCGCCATTCAAAGCCTTGGTGATCATGTTGCGATTGACCCGGCCATTTGCGGTGGCTGCGGGCTTTGCGGCGCTGTTTGCCCATCGGGTGCAGCCCAAACCGCCTACCCGCCGGCAGACGGGTTGTTGACCAGTATCGCCAACCTTCATGATTATTATCAGGCAGCTGGCGGCAAAACCCCAAGCCTGTTGCTTCATGATGACTCCTATGGCGCTGAAATGATTGAAACCATCGCCCGTTTTGGCCGTGGTTTACCAGCCAGCCTGCTGCCTGTTTCGATGCATGCAATGGGTCGTGCTGGACATGATATTATGGTGGCGGCAATTGCGCTTGGTTATCAGCAGGTCTTTGTGCTGCTGAATCCGGCCAAAGATGTTGAAAATGCCCCGCTTGTCGATCAGGTGACATTGGCACGATCAATGCTTGCCGGTGTTAAGGCTGATGCTGATAACCGCATTATCCTTGTTGATGCTGTCGACCCTGACGCGGTTGCCGAAATCTTTTACAACAGCCCATGTAAAAACAATGCCAAACCAGCGCCATTCAGCCCAATTGGTGCGCCGCGTTCAATGACACGGCTTGCCATGCGCGGCCTTGCCAATGCAAATGGCACGGCGGGAACCGTGATTGATTTGCCTGCTGGTGCGCCTTATGGCCGTGTTGAGATCGATACAGACAATTGTACGATATGCCTGTCTTGTGTCAGCGCTTGCCCCGCTGGCGCGTTGCAGGATAATCCTGATGCACCGCAATTGCTGTTCCGTGAAGATGCCTGTCTGCAATGCGGTATTTGCGTTGCAACCTGCCCTGAAAAAGTGATCGCGCTTGTGCCGCAATTCAATCTTGCCGACAGCGCGATGGCAACCGAGCTGATTATCGAAGATACACCATTTGAATGCACATCATGCGGCAAACCATTTGGCAGTTCGAAATCAATCGAGCGGGTGATCAGCAAGCTTGCCGATCACAGCATGTTTCAAGACAGCGCAAAGACCGATATCTTGAAAATGTGTGAGGATTGCCGTGTTGAGGCCATGTTCGAGCAAAAAGATAAAATGATGGAAATGCGCGATCGGCCAAAGCCCCGCACAACTGACGATTATCTGAATTAATCAAGCTGTTAAATCTGCGGCGGGTTGGATTCGAAACCTGCTGCAGATCAGCCTTAAATATATTTACGCATTAAATTAAGATGGATCGCTAACCGGCAGATTTACAAGCAAGTTTTGAGGTTTCATTCTTACGACTCCTGCCTCATCCATTGCCAGCCCAAGATACACCGGTTTACCCGCCATTTCAGCGACAAACCCGTTATCGGTTTCCAATTTGAAAAGACATAAAATGCGCCGCAATCGAGGCTCGTCAACCTCGTCACCACGATACAGATCATTCAGAATTTTGGTGGCTTCGGCATCAAGACCAATATGCCACGACCAGGCTTCATCTTCGATTTTGACCATTGGCGAAACGCGAACCGCAAGCGGCAGAAAATGCGCAATCCATTTTTCTAAAACCCGCGCCAAACCATCAAGTGCTGGCTGGGTATAGGCGATGTCAATTGAGGTGTTAAACAGGTCGGATCGTTCCCAATATTCATCGGCCGTTTCCGTGGCGAGAATATCAATTTGCACCTCATCGTTTGCGCTTGTTGGCTCAAGTGCCTTTTGCATGCCTGATTGCAGTTGCACTGTTGCATGATCAGCAACCATGATTCGCCCATCATCAAGCGTTACCACCTGATTGCGGAATAGAATCTCGGCTGCCCGCAATTGCAAAGGATCGGTTTCGCCATCAAGAATATTGCGAAGAATAATCTGCGCTATCTGTTCAAAAAACAGCGGCGGGATATTTGGCTGGGCATTGCGTGCCATTGCCATATAAGCCGATTCCAAAGTCGGATAATCTGCCAGAAAATTACGGAACCGCAAAACCGCCTGATAATTATGCACAACATCTTTATCAGCAATTTCAAATAGATCCGTTGGCACCACCGCCGCAAAAGGATCATCAACCAATTTCTTATGAAGCGCAATTTCAGCATCGCATGACCCCTCTTCCGGGGCCACTTCTTCACGCATGAAATAGGCGCGCATAAAATCGGCGCTTGGCACCATATGCCCGTGATCGTCACGAAGTGTTAAATGCCATCCAGATGTAAGCCAAAAATCATTGCTCATTACGTTCTCAAACTCCATGAAGGCCCAATCAACGGTGCCTATTATCCCTGACCATGCGCGTGATGCTCTGCACTATCTGCTGGGTCATCATCATCGACCATTGTCCATATTTTCTGCTCGGCGCAAGATTCAGGCTTGGCAAGGCTGCGGAAAGACTCGCGAATTCCATCATCGCCAAGGCTGCGCTGAATCGCCAGCAAAGTGCCGGTTTTATGTTCGGCGCATAAATCTGCCATGAACTTGATTTCTTCAGTTACCGCGACCATCGCCGCTGCTTCGTCAGGGGCACCAAACTCATTCATAAAAATCGAACAAAGCCGTTTTTCAATCTTATCAAGATCATCCGGCTTTACCGTGACAATGCTAACCAAGGTTGAGAAGCCCATTGAGTCAAGCCCCAAAAACCCATTGCTAAACGCTTGTTTTACCTTGCCTTTAATATCGGCCTCACCAATACCGGCAAAGCAGAAAGTGCCAACAAGCGCCCATTCGCCTTCATCGGCTGCCAGCGGAAACACATTCAGATCAGACGGGTCAAACCGGATGGTTTTTGCGAGTTTCATAGCTGGTTTACCAATTCCCTATCCATAACAGACCAGCCCCTTAGGGCAGAACTGGCGTGCCACAAACAGCTTCGAGTTCATGTGGCATAACCGATGATGCTTTTCCATCAAGCTTGACCAACGCGCCGCCATGTTCATCAAGACCCAGCCATTCAGCCTGTTCGCCACCAGCGAAATCAATTGGCGCGGATGCTTCTAACCGCTGCATCCAACTGTCATAAAGCGGACGGAACCCGTCATCTTGCCAGCGGTTGACCCAAGCCAGAAAATGCCGGCAGCTTGATTCAACCAAGCGGGTGCGCGAAATAAACCCGCCCCCTTCTTCGGCCATCGAGGTTTGTTCCGCCCCAGGGGTTTGCGACCATTCAGCCTGATCCTGTTCTTCGGCGATCAAACGTACATCGGCGCTGACAATCATCCATTCTGGCACGTCATCGCTGCCTGCTGCCGGATCAATCACCAGACGCACCATGCCGGCACGCCCACGATTTAACATTACATAGCCCGGCAATTGATAGGTAACGGCAATTTCAGGCGGCGCCAGCGCCCCGATTGAATCACCAAGCCCAATCATCATCGCAAACAGCATCTGCCCAGCTTGACGAACCGCAACATCCGGCTCTAGCCGAACGGCAATCTGCATCCGGTCGATTCTTTCAGCATAAAAAACAGTGCCAACTTCGGTATTTGCGGCAACCGCGACGGCCTTGGCCAGCACATCCTGACCAGCAGGCACTTCAACTGCCCGTAGCAAAGGCGGCAATTGTGGAACAGTTGTTTGATCGGCCGGATCATCTTCGTAATATAATGTCATGCGCTTTCCTCATTGCGAAGGTCGGCGACCTCCATCAAACGTTTGGCAATAGTGCGATAGGTCTTTGCCTGTTCAGATTGCGGCTCGGCAACAACAATGGGGGTTCCTGAATCCGATCCAACCCGCACTGCCATCGACAAAGGAATTTCCCCAAGCAGTTCAATCCCACGTTTTTCCGCCTCGCGCGCGGCACCACCATCGCCAAAAATATGGTCTTTCCGGCCACAATCCGGACAGCTCCAATGCGACATATTCTGCACCATTCCCACCACCGGCACATTCGCTTTTTCAAACATTGTCAATGCCTTGACAACATCAAGAAGGGCAATATCCTGCGGTGTTGACACAATCACCGCCCCGGCCAGATTAACCTGTTGCGCCAGTGATATCTGAATATCACCGGTTCCGGGCGGCAAATCAATAATGATCACATCAAGCACACCCCATGCAACCGAGTCCAGCATTTGCGTTAACGCCGATTGCACCATCGGCCCGCGCCAGATCATCGCCGTATCGTCAGGCACCAGCAATCCCATCGACATTAGATGCACGCCATAGCTTTCCAGCGGCTTTACCATGTCACCACCCGCCGACGCCGGACGACCACTGACACCAAGCATGCGCGGTTGTGACGGGCCATAAACGTCGGCATCAAGCAAACCAACCCGCAACCCCTCAAGGCGCAGGGCAATGGCCAAATTTACCGCTGTTGTCGATTTACCAACACCGCCCTTGCCCGATGCCACGGCAACAAAGCGGCGCACCTTGCTTTCAAGAATTTTTTCGGTTACCGGCCCTTCATCTTCAGACAGGGCGCTCATGCCCCCCTGATCGCCAGCATGCGCGGTAACCATCACGGTTGCGCTGGTCACGCCTTCGATCGCCAGCGCCGCCTTTTCCGCAGCACGACGCACCGGTTCCATGGCTGGCCCGCGATGCGCCGGCACCTGAAGGGCAAAACTGATATTGCTATCCTTGATTTGCAAGCCGGTTACCATGCCAAGCGCAACAATATCGCGCCCCTGCGATGGATCCTGAACATTCGCTAGCGCTGCCAGAATCAAGTCTTGGGTCAAAGCGGTCATTTATTCAGGTGCCACCAAATTTGCCGTGACATCATGTGTGAATTGCAGATCGGCAATCTCGACACGCGCTGTTACCGCCACTTCTGCGCCAGCCGCAATCTTGCCATCGGCCACCGCTTTGGCAAGCGCGTCAGCCAATTCCTGATGCGCGGTCACGCCAAGCTGCTTTAAAAATTTCCGCATTGCCATTTCACTGGCGGTCATATCTTCGCGTTGGTCTTTGCTCATCGTCATTCCTATCATAATGGGCCTAATGGATCAGGCTTTGTAATTTCGAGATTTTGTCTGTTTAAACGCTGCCCGTTATTCGGGTGTTTTCAGGGTTTTAACAAATTCTAATATGTCATCAACATCCTCAAGGGTAAGGATGATTTCTTTGCTAAAGGCTGGCAGGGCGTCACTTCTTGGCTCGCTTACACCTTCGATCCGCACAAGTGATGGATGCGGCGGCAAAATATAAAAAACCTCAAATCGATATGCCCAATCATCAAGCCACTTCATCGCCGAAAAGGACGGGGTTGATCCAATACCGCCATAAGGGTTGATCCCCGGCACAACATGGCATCGCGTGCAATGTTCGCGCACCACTTTTAGCCCTCGTTCAACAGCGGTATCGGCTTTGGCCGCGACGCCCATAAAGGCACCACCACACAAAACTGCGGCAAAAATAGACTGACCAAACAAACGCAAAACAAACAAACCCTTTTTCTAAACCGTTGGATCGGCCATATGTTCACGCAACATATCAGTATATTGCGCCACCATATGCTGAACAAAATCTTCCTGTTCCTCAACATTCAAAACATTTTTGCCAACATGTGCGGCATAACGTGCCGCCGCATACAGCATGACCATCTGTAATTCGGTTGATTCGATCTTTTTGTTTCGCTGATTTGCCAGCGAGATAAACTGGTCAGCAACGCGTAAAAAGGACTGGCTGTCCAAAATGCCCTCACGATGCGTTTCTGGATCAAATTCATCAGGCCGTTGATGCCATGGTGGAAATTTCATTATCAGTAAAACCCTAAATTAAATAATATTGCGTTTACCCTAGCAGCTTTTTTAACGCAGATGAACCCGTTGCCAGCGCTGTTTTCCCAAACAACACCGCCTAATCATCATTATGATCAATCTGAACGGACCGCATCCATGACAGAATATCGGCTGATTGATCGTCAACAAGGGCAACATGCGCCCGATAGCGGCGAATCAAATCTTTGCCAAGCGGGGTTAATCTAGCCCCGCCCTTGCTCGATCCGCCGCGCTCGGTCACAAACAACGGGTCACGAAACCCGCTTTGCATTGAATCAAGCAGGAACCACGCACGGCGATAGCTCATTCCCATCTGGCGCGCCGCCGCGCTGATCGACCCAGCCTCGCCAAGCAAGGCCAGCAGATTAATTTTGCCAAGGCCAATGGTCTCATCAGCAATGAATAATTTTGTACGCACCCCCGGTTCTTGGGCCGCATGCCGTGTCTTTTTCGCTGCGGTCAAAAATGACCTCCTTTGCCAACAAATCAAGTCCGCCTTAACCTTACCTATTATCTATATGCGAGGCGATATGAAAAACAAAACATCGGGTTTGCAACGCTTCTTAATATTCAATAAAACATTAGAATGTTCCGGCTTGTTTTCAGCTTTTTTTCAAATTTGTGCCGCCTATCGTGTTTTACACGATTGGTGATGGCGGGTTATATCACGCTTTTGACCGGCTTTTTCGCCATGGCTGGCCATGCGGCCGCACCAGTGATCATTGTTCAATCCGCCACTTCAATCCAGAATTCAGGCCTTTATGACCATTTATTGCCGTTATTCGAGGCTGAAAACGATATTGATGTGCGTATTGTTGCCGTTGGCACGGGTCAGGCGCTTCGCAATGCCAAAAAATGTGATGCCGAGTTGGTCATTGTCCAGTCAAAAAGTGATGAAGAAAAATTTGTGACCGATGGCTTTGGCAGTCAGCGCCATGATTTGATGTATAATGACTTCATTCTGGTTGGCCCCAAAAATGATCCGGCACAAATCGGAACCGCCAAAACAACAATTGAGGCTTTTCAGAAAATTGCCGCGGCCAAAGCCAGATTCGCGTCACGAAGCGATGATAGCGGCACACATAAGGCCGAACGCCGATTTTGGCAGGCCGCACGCACAACACCGACAGATGCTAGCGGCAAATGGTATCTTGAAACTGGCCTTGGTATGGGGGCAACGCTCAATTTTGCGGTTCAGGCTGATGCCTATGCCCTGACCGATCGCGCAACATGGCTGACATTCAAAAACAAAACCACACATATGCCGCTATTTCAGGGGGATCCGGCATTATTCAACCAATATGGCGTTGTTTTGGTTAGCCAAATCCATTGCCCAACAATAAAGGCGGCCGAGTCTCGTATTTTTGCCAATTGGCTGTTATCGCCCAAGGGGCAAACCGCAATTGCCACTTTCCAGCATGAAAACCGGCCTTTGTTTTTTCCCAATGCAACCCCCTAACCTGATGGCTCATGGTCACAACTTGGCTGGCGTCACCTGTGACAAATCAGCCGATGCCTATGATTTCCCATCGTCAATATCGCGATTAGGTGTTATTTTCCAAGAATGAAAAGACGTCATTTCCTCACCCTCGCCGCTGCTGGTGCGACAAGTTCATTGGTTGCGCCGTCCCCATGGACACGCCTCAATGCCGCAACGCCAATGCAGCAAATCACGGCTGGCAAGACACGGCTAAACATTGCTGGTGCTGGCCAGCCTGACACTGATCTATGGCTTTACAATCAATCTTGCCCAGGCCCAATGCTGCGCTATCGCAAAGGCGATGTGCTTCGCGCCGAGGTTCGGAACAACCTTGATATGGCAACGACCATTCACTGGCACGGTATTCGTAATTTGAATGAAATGGACGGTGTTGCCAATCTAACGCAAGCACCGATCGAACCCGGCGAGACATTCGCTTATGAATTCCCGCTAAATGACAGCGGTACCTATTGGTATCACGCCCATAATATGGGCTGGGAACAGGTGGCACGCGGGCTTTATGGCCCCTTGATCATTGATGATGACCAAGATCCTGATGTTGACCATGATCTATGTTTGATGGTTGATGATTGGCGGCTGGATAATGATGCGCAAATTGACCAAGCATCAATGGGCGGGTTGCATGATTGGTCACATGGCGGACGGCTTGGTAACTGGCTTACCGTCAATGGTAAATCGGCACCCGAATTTCGGGTGAAAGACAAAGCGCGCATCCGTTTACGCCTGATCAGCGCCGCGAATGCACGAATCATGACGTTCCAATTGACCAATGCGGCGGCGACCTTGATTGCGCTTGATGGTGCTTTTTGCCAGCCTGAGCAAGTGACCAAAATCACCCTAGCACCAGCGCAACGCGCCGATGTTATTCTGGATATGGATCGTGGCAGTATCGAGATTGCCGAAATCAGCACTGGCGAGCCTTATCCGGCGGCAACCCTGCTTGTTGATCCTGCGCTTGGCCCGTCAAGCCATAGTAAAACGCCGATTAACACGCCAAAACCGGCGGCGTTGCCATCTTTGAAGCAACTACGCCGCATCCCAATTCACATGCAGGGCGGCGCGATGGGCAATTTGCAGACAGCGATGTTTGAAGGGGCGGAATTGTCACTTCGCGAATTGGCGCAAAAACACAAAAAACTATGGGCTTTTAACGGCCAGATTGGCGATTATTCAACGCTTTTTGCCGAGATTGATCAAAATGATCTTGTGTCACTTGATGTTTATAACGATACAGCATGGCGTCATGCAATGCATCTTCATGGCCATCATTTCTGGGTTATGTCGGATGACCCGACGATGGCGCTTCCCACAGGCCAGCGCGACACTTGGCTTATGCAGCCGCGAGAACGTATCAGCCTTGTTTTCAAGGCCGATAACCCGGGTCTATGGCTATTTCATTGCCATATGCTGGAACATGCCGCATCAGGTATGGGCGCGGTTCTAGCAATCGACTAGCCCCACGCCCAGATCTGTTTTCATTTCAGGCTATTTTGGCCAATTTCGGTTTCAGCCAATGGCTGTTTTGGCGAATGGTGGATTATCAGACAACGGTAACGGTAAATGATCCTATACCTTCAACCTCGCCAACCATCACGTCACCACGCTCGATTGGCCCGACACCGGCTGGCGTTCCAGACATGATCAGATCACCAGCAGCAATGTCATAAAAGCGCGATAGATACGCAATCATTTCCGGCACTTTCCAGATCATCTGGTTCAAATCACCAATTTGACGTTCGGCGCCATTGACCTGAAGCGCAATCCGCCCCTGATCAAGATGCCCGGTGTCACTGGCTGGCACCAACTCGCTCATCGGTGCCGATCTTTCAAACGCCTTGCCGATTTCCCAAGGACGACCCATCTTTTTGGCCTCGCCCTGCAAATCGCGGCGCGTCATATCCAGCCCAAGACCATAGCCAAACACATGATCAAGCGCATCTTCTTCACGAATATCAACACCGCCACTTTTCAGCGCAACAATCATTTCCATTTCGAAATGCACATCACTGGTTTGTGGCGGGTACGGAAACTCACCGCTGGTATCAACATTTTCCGCATTTTTCTGGAAAAAGAATGGCGGTTCTTTATCCGGGTCATGCCCCATTTCAATCGCGTGATCGGCGTAATTACGGCCAATACAATAGATCCGGCGCACCGGAAAAACAGCATCACTGCCACGAACTGGCAAGCTGACTTGCTGTGCCGGCTCAATTACATAATTCGTCATCTTGGAATTTTCCTTTTACCAATAACAAAGCAAATAGATTAGACAGACCGGCGTGCCGCATAATAGGCAACGCGCCGCTCAAGATAGGCCAAAAATTCTGCAATCAAGAAAGCCAGCGCAAACAGCACCAATAGCACTGCCCAGAAATGCTTCATCAAGAAATTTGCAGAATAGAGTTCAAACAGAGCGCCGAACCCAACAATTGATATCAGCAATTGCCCAATAATGACACCCTTGACCGCGCGAATAAAACCAATGCATTCCGTAATATTTTACGCATTATTTCCTCCCTTAACAAAAGTCACTGCTCAATTTTTCCGCAGGGTTGTTGAATTTCTATTTGCGGCAATTTAAAGCGAAATTATAGACAAAAAACGATCGCCAACAAAAGACACATCGTCAATCAAATAAAGGTCAAATCAAGACTAAAATAACCGTCATAAAATAATTTATTTCCCAGAATCCAATCGCTGCGACGCGCCCCATGCGCCAAGCGTCACCATTTTTACCAGACCGCTATCAATCACCTCGATTGGCAAGGAATTTGGCGTTGGTGGCGCATCCCATCCGACTGCAACCAAGCACCCATCTGCATTTGCGTTATTTGGCTTGGCCACAGCATTTTTATAGACCCATTCGGCCTTTTCGATGCGCCCATAGATTTTCGCGCTGTCCTGATCGGCAAATTCCAGCTTTGGCAAAGCCTCAATACATTGCCGCAAAAATTGATGGCTTGGTATCCAATCGGAATTTAGCACATCTTCGGGTCGTGTCGCGGCAACATTAACCTCTTTGAACCGATCAATATTGGACAAGGCCACCGGATCAAGAACCGTCATCGAACCGTTGCGGCCAAAGGCAATTGTTTTTGGCAACTCGCCAAGCGGAACATCATTATCCAAAAATTCGAAATAAATGTTTTTATCGGTGATCGACATCCATGAAAAAAACAATTCGGGAATGCCGGTGAAAGCCTCGATATTGTGATAAAGAAGATCATCCACCGCCTTGTAACGCGCGGTTGTCAGCCCACGTTGCCATGCACGTTCAACGGTTGCTGGCGGCGGCGTAATCGCAAAAAACAAAAAGACCGTCGATCCAAACCGGCTCAATAGCGTGCTTTTGTAATCGCCCTCACTGTCAATCTTGAAACTATCAAACCGAAACCGGTCAATCAGCAGATGCGGAACGGTTTTTTTCTTGGCCTTTTGCGCCATATAGCGATCAAGCTTTTTATCAACAAATTCCAGTTCCCGACCGGTCAGCATGGCGGCATATTTATAATCAGCGCCAAGACTGTCATAATCCAGCAGATATTTGCGCCAATAATCCGGGCTGATAAGGGCAAAATCTTCCCATGGCACGCCCATGCGTTCGGCAAGACGCCGTTGTTGTGGACGGATCGTACTTTTGCCAGCGGCGGAAGCCCCCTTTGTATTCATCACAATTGGTTCGCTTTGCGCCGGTAAAAACCGATAGCCCTCGGCCTTGGCCGCCTTTTCGAAAATCGGCGCAATCAAATGGCCGATTTCGGCACTGCCATGATCATTGCAAAACACCCGAAGCGCCAGATCGACAATCAACTGACGGTCAGTGACAATACGCCCCTGCTTGCCCAGAATACCACTCACTACACTGATTAGCGCGGTCATGCAGGCGGCGGGAAAATCATCCTCATTGCGAACCCGCTGCCGCAATTGATCCAAGGCCTGTAGTTCCGGCGGTTTTGGGTTTATATCTACGGGCTTTGGTTGCCGTTTCAAAAATCCGAAAAAGCTAGATTTAGGTTTTTTCTGTGGTGCATCAAAAGAACAGATTTCATCAACAAGAACGGTCAGTTCCTGTTTGGCGCGTTGCCGCACAAGATCAAATCCGGCTGCAATATCCTGCATTTCGGGGGTCATATAATGGCGATAAACCCTATCAACCATGCCGCGAAGCTGCAAACCCAGATATTCATAGCTTGGTCCATCAGGCACCGATAAATCGGCAGTGACGCGGATTAGCACCTCATGCGCAACAAGCCGTTCCACCTTTAAGGCGCAAAGCTGCTCAACCGCAAGGCCGGAAAAATCGGCCGCTTCTTTGGCCTGCTGATAGCCAACATCGCTATTTTCAGGCCGGAATAAGGTGATAAGTGGCAACAGCCTTGTTGGTAAATTGGAACTAAGGCCCGGGTTCCATGCGTGATATTCATTATCGGGTAAAGATGGTTTTTGAGCCATGTTTCGCGATCCACTCAACGCCAGAAATTAAGAAGGGGCACCGAAGTGCCCCTTTTGTTTTATGCTGTTTGTCTCATCTTGTCGCGGATCAACTTGAACAATGGCAAGAGGATCAGCACGATGGCGATGACCGTGATCGGCCCAGCGATTGGCCGGTTGAAGAAGATCATAAAGTCACCGTCAGAGAACAAAAGCGACTGCCGCAATTTTGGTTCGGCAATCGGCCCAAGTACAATCGCCAGAACCGCCGGTGCCACCGGATAATCGAGCAGGCGCAGGAAGAACGCACCAAAACCAACAAGCACCATCAACCAGACGTCGAACATATCCTGATAGGCAGCATAAGTTCCAACAAGCGACAGAACAAAGATCAGAGGCGCCAAAATCGTAAATGGCATCCGCAGCATCCACAAGAATACTGGAATAAATGCCAAATTGATCAACACGGCAATCACGTTCGAGATATAGAATGATCCAATCAGTGGCCAAACGAAATCAGGCTGGTTGGTAAATAGCAACGGCCCTGGCTGCAAACCCCAAATCACCATACCGGCAAGAAGAACAGCCGTTGTTGGCGACCCCGGAATACCAAGAGTCATCATTGGCAACATTGCCCCTGTTGACGCCGAGTTATTTGCCGCTTCAGGCGCTGCAACGCCGTCGATCGAGCCTTTGCCATATTCACCTGGGTTACGCGATGTCATTTTGGCAACACCATAGGCCATCAATGACCCCGGGGTTGCACCTGCGGCCGGCAGAATACCAACGAAAAAGCCAAGAAGTGAACCAATGACAGTACCGCGCCACGCATGTCTAAACTGCTTGATCGCATCAATAACGGCACGGGCAGTGACATCAACATTCGACATTGATGATCCGTAACGCGAGGTATTGATCGTCCACATCATCTCGCCAATACCATAAACACCGATGGCGAGGACAAGGAAGCGAATGCCATGTGAAAAGCCGGTAATGTCAAAAAATATCAGACGCGGCTCGCCCGAGACAACATCAAAACCAACTGTCGCCAACACAAGGCCAATACAGATCGAAAAGATTGTCTTGGGGATATCATCGCCTCCAAGACCAACAAAGGTCGCAAAGGCAAGCAACATCAACGCAAAGACTTCAGGATCACCAAATGACAGGGCAACAGTCGCCAATAATGGCGCAAAGGCGGTGAACATGACATTCGAGACTGTACCACCTGCAAATGACGCCAAAGCAGCTGCCACAAGCGCGATATGCGCCTTGCCAGCAATCGCCAATGGACGACCGTCAAAGGTGGTTGCAACCGCGGTTGACGCCCCCGGAATGCCAAGCGTGATCGATGATATCGCCCCGCCATACATTGCCCCGTAATAAATCGAAGCTAGAAAAATCATTGGCGAGGTTGCGCCACCGGTAAACCCTTGAATAACAAAGGTAAACGGCAGCAAAATGGCAACACCATTCACCGATCCCAAACCGGGCATTGCACCAACGAACAAGCCAACGATAACGCCAATGATAGCTAGACCAAGATTGATTGGCTCAAGCGCAATCAAAATACCATTCAGAAGCGATGCTAAAATATCCATATCTGTATTCCTCAGCTATCCGCGCGGTGATTAAAGAAAAATGTCATATAAAGGAATGAACAGAGGTTCTGAAAGTCCCTTTGGAAGGACAATGCGCATCGCAATGTCGAAAAAGAAAAAGCTGGTAACGACTAAGCCAATGGCAATGGATAATGTTGCCCACCAGCTGTGCCGTCCCAAAAAGCGGACGTAGTAAATCATGAACACCAAGATCGCACCGTAAAAGCCGATGACCTCGATCAAGACCAAAAACCCTAAAAGACCACCGCCGACGACGAACAACATGCGCCGTCCATAACCATCCAGAAACTCTTCTTCTGATTGTGATGGCGGTGACGTTCTGCGGTACCAGTTAATAGCAATCCAAATCGAGCAGACCAGCATGATAGCGGACAACCAGAATGGCCAGAACCCACTGCCCGGACCTTCGCCTTCAATCAACCAGATATTATCAAATCGGGCGATATCAGGGTTCCAAGCCGGCGCTTCACCCGATTTCCACATAAGGTATATTGAGAGGATTCCCAAGATAAATGCCGTTATAATTTCAGCTCTACGCATACCCTAAAACTCCTCTCAATATTTTTTTGTTTTTACGACGCTATTTAATTGCGCCTGATGCCTTCAAGATTTTTGAATGGTTGGCAATCTGGTCCGCCCAATAGGCTTTCAGCTCATCACCAGACATGAGATCACCCATTAGTGACTTCTTCGACTTGTATGTCTGCCAATCTTTTGAAGCATAAACTTTGGCAAAAAGGTCAGTATAATAAGCTTGAGCTTTTTCAGACATGCCAGGTGCGCCAACAACAGACCTCTGCATGAAATAGGACCAGCTAATCTGCTTACCGCCTGCAAACACTTCACTCAATGTTGGCACATTTGGGAACATTGGTAGACGCGATTTTGTGAATGCAACCAATGGAACCATATCGCCTGACTCGTAGAAACCAAGGGCTTCTGATGGGTTGTTTACAGATGAATTCAACTGCTTACCAGCAACCTGCTTTGCAACAGCCCCGCCGCCCTTATATGGAATGTATTTCATAGACAAACCATAGTTATCATTCAGGAAGTCGGTGATGATGTTGTCTTCAGAATTTTTGCCGGTTCCACCCATGACCCACTTATTGCCATCGGCTTTTGCCTTGGCTAGGAATTCGGCGAATGTTTTCAGGCCACTATCTTTGTGAACCCAAAGCAAAAATGTATCTTCAGCCATACGCGCAACCGGAGCAAAGCTTAAAGAGTCGATCTTCAGACCAGGCTGACGAAGTGGGGTCGTATAAAACGAGTTCAATGTCACCATAATCGTGTGATCTGGATCATTTGCATCTCTTGCAGCAATCAAAGCCTCGGCACCTGAACCACCTGATTTGTTGGTTGGAACCAATGGCCTGTTAGCAAGATTTTCCTTTTCGACAATGGCCTGCATCAAACGGGCCATTTTATCGGCGCCGCCGCCTTTACCTGCCATGATAATAAAATCAATCGGCTTGGTCGGCTCCCAGCCATGCCCGCCGGCAACCGCAATACCTGACACTGACGTTGCCGCCAGAACCATACCAACTGCGCCAAAAACTAATCTTTTAATGGACTTCATAGTCTCCTCCTTTGGTTTATTTTGCATGAGGAAATTCCCCACACCCGTGCCATTCTTCTAACCCGATGGCTTCTTAAAGTTACTGCCTGATATTGTCAGACCGACACCTAATTCGTCATGATTACCGGGATCGTTGCATGATCCACGATAAATTGGGTAGTGCCACCCCAAAGCCTTTCTAAATCGTGATGTTTACTATAAGCACCAAGCACCATTAGATCCGCGCCAATTGCTTTGGATTTCTCCAAAAGCGCCTGCGCTGTTCGTGACTTGGTTTCAATTTCAAAGATGTCAGATGAAATGTCGTGGGCTGATAAATATTCCTGCAACTCGGCTGGCTTTACATTCACCTCTTTTGACTTGACGGTTAGGATTGTCACCGTTTTTGCCGCAGTGAGTATCGGCAAACAGGTAATGACCGAACGCGATGCTTCGCGTGACCCATCCCATGCAATGGTGACGTTGGATCCCAAAATATCAGGGATTGTGCCGCTAGGTTCCGGACACATTAAAACGGGCCTGCCGGTATTGAACAGGGCCGCCTTGAGGGTATTTGCCCCCAGATTGCGGTCAATGTCCGGCTGCGCCACGGCGATAATATCGGCAAGCCTGCCATGATGTCCGATCACATCAATCTGACGCCCTGCCTCTTCGACAAAATTTGCCGTAACTGACTGACCATCGGGCTTTTCAGACATGCGGATTTTGAGGGTCTTGCTTAACGCCAGTACTTCGTCACGAAGCCCAGCCTCTTCAATATCAAAAACCTGACTGGTGCTCTCAGCAAGCTGGGCACGAAGCGCAGCCGGAATCGGCACCCCAAAGGGAAGCAGATTTTCCGGCTTTGCACGACAATGAGTGATTTCAATATGCGCATTAAACCCGCGCGCCAACGCCGTTGCATGGGCAAGGACATTATCACCCTTACCATCGCCGCGGACTGGCACTAGAATCTTGCGTATCATGAAATCTCTCCCCCGAGACTGTTACATTACTTAACTAAAACCTTATGAGACTTATCAGTTAGATCAAGCCTAAAACAGCCCATCAATCAAACCATTTTCATTTATTTTGATTGTTTCTGCTGATGGCACCCGTGGCAGCCCCGGCATGGTCATAACATCACCACAAATCACCACAACAAAACCAGCACCAGCCGACAACCTAACTTCCCGAATTGGCAGGCTATGACCGGTTGGCGCACCACGACGATTTGGGTCGGTGGTAAAGCTGTATTGGGTCTTGGCCATACAAACCGGCAAATCACCATAGCCTTGCGCTTCCCACTGTTTCAGCTGGTCACGAATCTTGGCATCAGCAATCACTTCATCAGCACGATAAATACGTTTGGCAATTGTTTCGATCTTTTCGAACAATGGCATTTCAGACGGATAAAGCGGTGCATATTGTGACGGGCTGCCATCAATCAAAGCGACAACTTTATTGGCAAGTTCGGTTGTGCCTTCACTGCCATTTGCCCAATGTGTTGATAAAATGGCTTCGCTACCTTGTGCGGCAACAAATTCTTTCAACGCTTCGACTTCGGCATCAGTATCAGTCACAAAATGGTTGATGGCAACGACTGCCGGAACACCAAATTGCTTGATATTCTCAATATGCCGACCAAGGTTTGGACAGCCTTTTTTCACAGCATCAACATTTTCTTGACCAAGATCGGCTTTGGCAACGCCGCCATTCATCTTCATTGCGCGAACCGTTGCAACAATAACGACCGCATCGGGACGAAGCCCTGCTTTGCGGCATTTAATATTGAGAAACTTTTCGGCACCAAGATCAGCCCCAAATCCAGCTTCGGTGACAACATAATCAGCCAGCTTTAGCGCTGTTGTTGTTGCCACAACCGAGTTACAGCCATGCGCGATATTCGCAAATGGGCCACCATGCACAAAGGCCGGGTTATTCTCGAGGGTTTGCACAAGATTTGGCTGCATGGCCTGCTGCAACAATACTGTCATCGCGCCATCAGCCTTGATGTCACGGCAGAAGACAGGTGACCGGTCACGACGATAAGCAACAATGATATCACCAAGGCGACGCTCAAGATCGGCAAGATCGGTCGCAAGACATAAAATCGCCATCACTTCAGAGGCAACGGTAATGTCAAATCCGGCTTCGCGTGGGAAACCATTGGCCACGCCGCCAAGATTACAAACGATTTCGCGAAGCGCGCGATCATTCATGTCAAGAACCCGGCGGAAAGCAACACGGCGAATATCAATATCCAGCTCATTGCCCCAATAGATATGGTTGTCAAGCATTGCGGCAAGCAGGTTATGCGCTGATGTGATGGCATGGAAATCGCCTGTGAAATGCAGGTTCATATCTTCCATTGGCACAACTTGGGCATAGCCACCACCAGCAGCGCCACCCTTCATACCAAAACATGGGCCAAGTGATGCTTCACGGATACAGATGGCAGCTTTTTTGCCAATCCGGTTCAAGCCGTCACCAAGACCAACGGTTGTTGTGGTTTTACCCTCACCGGCAGGTGTTGGGTTAATCGCGGTTACCAAGATCAGGCGACCATCTTCTTTTTTGGCTAAACTCTTGATAAAGCTCTCAGAAATTTTTGCTTTATCATGTCCAAAAGGCAGTAGGTCAGCACTTGGAATATCAAGCTTTGCGCCAACTTCTTGAATTGGCAATTTCTTGGCTTCGCGTGCAATTTCGATATCTGTTTTGAAGCTCACGGCTATGATCCTAACTTTGTTCCAGAGTTAATTCCAGCGGCGGCAGCCCATTCGCTTGCCGCCATTTTTCCACCATCGGCAGGCCGTACACGCTTGATTAAAATCCGTCCACCTTCGGCCTGTACCGTTACGCCGTCTTCGTCTACCGAAACGACTTCACCAGCCGTTCCCGTACCGTCAACGCGCGCACTGTCATAAATTTTTAATTCACTGCCAGCAATTGTTGTCCACGCGCCAGGCGCAGGGTTGGCAGCACGGATAATATTGTACACATCGGCAACCGGCTTTGACCATTCAATCTCGGCAGCGGCTTTGCCAAACCAGCTTTCATATGAACCATCTTCTAAACGCTGGTCATGCTTGATGATGACGCCAGCCTTGACCAGTTCAAGGCCTTCGATCATCGCATCAACGCCCATCGGGAACAGCTTTTTGAAATAAACATCGCCAAGCGTTTCATCAGGGCCGATTTCACAGGTTTTCTGCAACATCATCGGGCCTTCATCCAGACCATCATCAGGCCAGAAAATAGACAAGCCAGTGCGGGTTTTCCCCATTGCAATCGGCCAGTTGATCGAAGATGGCCCGCGATGTTCTGGGCAAAGCGACGGATGATACTGAAAGGTTCCATATTTTGGCGCATCGCGCACTTCTTGTGGAACAAACAACAGCACATAAGCCATCATACAAACATCAGCATTAAATGATTGCATCAACGCCAATGATTCAGGGGTTTTCCATGATGCAGGCTGATGAACGGGCAAACCCTTTTCACGCGCCAGCTCAACCAATGGGTCTTCGGGTTTTCCCTCTTTTGTCGGCGCACAACAAACCGCAACAACATCTTCGCCGCGTTCTAAAAGTCTTTCCAAAACAGCCTGACCAAAAGCCTGCTGTCCATGTAATACAATTCTCATTGCCTGCTCTCCTAAAGTGCAAAGCTTAATTTCACCAATAAATGTTTATAATCAATGACTTACCGAAATACCATGCCTATTTAACCGCGCCAACCGCGCCTGATTCGATGATCTGGGCCAGCTCTTCGGCTGAATAACCAAGAACATCCGTCAAAATTTCGGTTGTATGCTCACCAAGCAATGGCGACCGTTGAACATCAGCCGGACTGTCGGACAGTTTTATCGGACAGCCAACCGAGATATATTCGCCGCGTTCTGGATGATCGACCTTCACCAAGGTTCCGGTCGCATAAAGACCTTCATCTTCGGCAATTTCTTTCATCGACAAGATCGGGCCAACCGGAATATCAAGCGGGTTACATGCATCCATGACCTCAAATTTGCTCTTGGTCATTGTCCATTGCTCAATACGCTCAAAAATTTCGTTCAATTTATCAAGCCGCTGGGGTGGTTTGGCATAACCATCTTTGGTTTTCCAATCAGGCTCGCCAATGATATCGCAAACCTTTTCCCAGACCGCTGCCTGAATGATGAAATAGGTATAGGCGTTTGGATCTTGTTCCCATCCTTTACAGCGCAGAATACGTCCGGGCTGTCCGCCACCTGAGTCATTGCCAGCGCGCGGTGTGGCATCACCAAATGGAATGCCTTCGCCGAATTGCGAATATTCTTTCAATGGGCCAGCGGCAAGACGCTGCTGATCACGAAGCTTTACGCGGGCAAGGTTTAGAACCGAATCCTGCATCGCCGCAGTGACCTTTTGGCCACGACCAGATTTTTCACGGTGGAACAGCGCGGTTACAATGCCAAGGCACAGATGAAGACCGGTTCCCGAATCACCGATCTGCGCACCTGTTACCAATGGCGGGCCATCGCGAAAACCGGTTGTTGATGCTGAACCACCCGCACATTGCGCGACATTTTCATAAACCTTGCAATCTTGATATTTACCCGGGCCAAAGCCTTTGATTGACGCCATGATCAGACGTGGATTGATTTCTTGAATCCGCTCCCAAGTAAAGCCCATCCGGTCAAGTGCGCCCGGGGCAAAATTTTCCACAAGAACATCACAGGTTTCGATAAGACGGGTCAAAATCTGCTTGCCGGTTTCGTTTTTGGAATTCAGCTCAATTGACCGTTTATTATGGTTCAACATGGTGAAATAAAGGCTGTCGGCCCCCTCAACATCGACCAGCTGCTGGCGCGTTGCATCACCAACACCTGGACGCTCAACCTTGATCACATCCGCCCCAAACCAAGCCAGAAGCTGGGTACAGGTTGGGCCTGACTGAACATGGGTGAAATCCAGAACTTTAATACCTTGAAGAGCTTTCATAATCTTATCCTATGTCTAAACCGGAATGCTTTGACTCTGGTGTTATTTCTTTGAAACCACACTTTGCGGGTTCAGGTTACCGATGCGACCACTTTCCGTACCGGCATTTTCATCAATGACAGCATTGACCAAGGTTGGCTTGCCGCTATCCATTGCTTCATTCACCGCGCGCGTCAGCTCATCTGGTGTCGTCGCATAAACGCCAACACCACCAAAGGCAGCCATCATTTGATCATAGCGGGCATCTTTGACAAATACGGTCGGGGCGACATCTTCGCCACCTGTTGGGTTTTGATCGGTACCGCGATAGATGCCGTTATTGTTGAACACAACAACACAGACCGGCAAATTATAGCGGCAGATGGTTTCGATCTCCATGCCCGAAAATCCAAAGGCACTGTCGCCTTCGACGGCTAAAACGCGCTGGCCAGTCTCAACAGCCGCAGCAGCAGCCGCACCCATACCGATACCCATAATGCCCCATGTACCAACATCAAGACGCTTGCGCGGCTTGAACACATCAATGATGCTCCGCGCGAAATCAAGGGTGTTTGCCCCCTCATTCACAAGGATCGCATCAGGACGCTGCTTGACGATCGTGCGAAGCGCACCAAGCGCGCTATGGAAATCCATTGGCACTGTATTACTCATCAGCTTGGCTGACATTTTTTCCAGATTCACATCTTTGCGCGTCTGGATATTGGCAATCCAATCGGCAGGAACAGCTGGCCATTTATCGCCCATCGCCTTGGTCATGGCGCTTAAGCAAGATCCGATATCGCCAACGACGGGTGCCGCAATCTCAACATTGCTGTCCATTTCGCGCGGCTCGATATCAACCTGAATAAAGCGTTTCGATCCGGGCTCGCCCCAGCTTTTGCCCTTGCCATGTGACAACAGCCAATTCAAACGCGCCCCAACCATGACCACGACATCGGCTTCTTTCAAGACCAGCGAACGTGCCGCGCCAGCTGATTGCGGGTGATCGTCCGGCAACAGACCTTTGGCCATACTCATCGGCAGATAGGGAACGCCACTCTTTTCAACAAAGCTGCGCACGATTTCGTCCTCTTGCGCATAGGCAGCGCCTTTGCCAAGAATGATCAATGGACGCTTTGCGCTTTTCAGCACATCAAGCGCACGCGCAATCGAATCAGGTGATGGCAATTGCTGCGGTGCTGGATCAACGACTTTGACAAGTGATTTCTGGCCTTCAGCCGCATCCATGACTTGGGCGAATAATTTGGCGGGCAGATCAAGGTAAACACCGCCCGGACGACCTGAAACAGCGGCGCGAATGGCGCGAGCAACAGCAATGCCGATATCTTCAGCGTGAAGCACGCGGAACGCCGCCTTACAAAGCGGCTTGGCAATGGCCAACTGGTCCATTTCTTCATAGTCACCTTGCTGCAGATCGACAATCTCACGCTCGGATGAGCCACTGATCAAGATCATCGGGAAGCAGTTTGTGGTGGCATTGGCAAGCGCGGTCAGGCCGTTTAAAAAGCCGGGCGCAGACACGGTTAGGCAAATGCCCGGCTTTTTGGTCAAGTAACCGGCAATCGATGCAGCGTTGCCAGCATGCTGTTCATGACGGAAGGAAATCACCCGCATACCCTCAGCTTGGGCAATCCGGCCAAGATCGGTGATCGGAATGCCCGGCACACCGTAAATTGTGTTGATATCATTGAGCTTAAGCGCGTCAATAACGAGGTGAAAACCGTCGGTAAGCGCCTGTGTCTCGGATGAAGTCATTTTTTGTGTCTCCTTGGTATCTTCAAAGTAAATGTAAAAAGTGATCGTTACGCTTTTGGTCGGAACTGCGGCTTGTCTATTTTGCTGCGGCAGATGACCGTTTATGTTTTTTCTGATTTCGCGATTTCAGCGCGGGCTTTGCCTTTATTTGCCAGCCGCGTCCATCTTTCCCGAATATGATCATGCAAACGCATGGTATGCTCGCGCACCAGCCGCGACGCCAATTCGCTGTCGCGCGCTTCAAGCGCTTCAATAATTTCCATATGATCGGCAACTGAATGGGTGGCGCGATTATTTTCGCCCATTGCCCGACGCCGCACCGCAAACATATGCGCAAACAACCCATCGGTTGTCGACTTTAATAGCGGGCTGCCCGACAGATCAAAAATGGCCTGATGAAATTTGATATTGGCATCTGAATATTCGCTTAGCTCGGCCTTTGACGCGGTCGCGCTATGGCGCATGGCAAATTCGCGCAACGCTTTAATATCGGCTTCGGGGGCAATGCGCGCGGCGATATGCGCTGCCATGCTTTCCAACGCAGCCCAAGTGACAACCATATCCAGAATTTCTTCAAGAGTTTTGCGATGGATGAAAACGCCTTTGCGCGGCAAAATCTCGACAAGGCCATCTTGCGCCAATCGCGCCAAAGCTTCTCGAATCGGCGTTCGTGAAATACCAAGCTGCTCGGCGAGCCGGCGCTCATCAAGACGCAGCTCTTCATCGGCATCATAGATATCAGCTTTTAAAATGCTTTCGCGAAGTACATCATAGATGTGGTCTTTCAACGTGAAATTGATCGAAACAGGCTTTAATTTGACATCAATTGCCATCAATTCCTCCCCTTCAATTTCTAGCCTACGTTGATATGACTTTTTCGTTATTTCGCACTTTATCTGGTATACCTTACACCTGACACAACACTCGTCAAGCGGTTTTTAGAACGATAATTTAACGATAGCGCTTGCTATTGGTGGTGTGTGGTATACCATATAAAGTAGAAATATTGCAAAATATGAGGCAAAACAACGACCCGATCTAACCAATATGTCACAAGGCAGTTTCACCAGAACTGTTGCGTAAAAAACTTTTGTGCATTTTTTGCGTGGATATGTGACAACAGATCGATCGTTGCAATTTTCGTGGCTTTATCACACAAGGCCACATAGCGGGAGAAAGACAGTAACAATGAATATCCATGAACATCAGGCGAAGAAAATTTTACAGACATTTGGTGCGCCCATTGCTGCTGGCGTTGCAATCACCAGCCTTGACCAAGCCAAAAGCGCGATTGCATCCCTTCCCGGCCCAGTATGGGTTGTCAAAAGCCAGATCCATGCTGGCGGACGCGGCAAAGGAAAATTCAAAGAACTTGGCGCTGATGCCAAAGGCGGCGTTCGCGTCTCTTTCTCGGCTGAGGAAGCGCTTGCCAATGCTGTTGAAATGTTTGGCAAAACCCTTGTCACACAGCAAACCGGCCCAAATGGAAAAGCCGTCAATCAGCTTTATGTCGAAGATGGCGCCGATATTGACCGTGAATTATATCTGTCAATTCTTGTTGACCGCGAAACCGGCAAAACTTCATTCGTCGCCTCAACCGAAGGCGGCATGGATATTGAAACAGTTGCGCATGACACGCCTGAACTGATTCATTCGGTTGGCATTAACGCCAGCACTGGCTGCACTGATGCCGACGCGGCAACGCTTGCCGACGCTTTCAAGCTTGAGGGATCAGCGCGCGAACAGGGCATGGCGCTGTTCAAGAATCTTTACGAGGCTTTTGTGAGCAAGGATATGAGCCTTTTGGAAATCAACCCGTTGATCGTCACCAAATCAAATGACGTTCAGGTGCTTGATGCTAAAGTGTCTTTTGATAATAACGCGCTATTCCGGCATCCCGATGTTATGGAATTACGCGACATTACCGAAGAAGATGAAAAAGAGGTTGAAGCCTCAAAATATGACCTTGCCTATATTGCCCTTGATGGTGAAATCGGCTGTATGGTCAATGGTGCTGGTCTTGCGATGGCCACAATGGACATCATCAAGCTATATGGCGCCGAGCCAGCAAACTTTCTTGATGTTGGCGGCAGCGCAACAACCGAACGCGTTACCGCAGCCTTTAAAATCATTACCGCTGATCCAAATGTAAAAGGGATTTTGGTCAATATTTTTGGCGGCATCATGCGTTGTGATGTTATTGCCGAAGGCGTTGTCCAAGCGGCCAAGGATATCAATCTTGAAGTGCCTTTGGTGGTTCGCCTCGAAGGCACCAAGGTCGATGAAGGCAAAGCCATTATCAACAGCAGTGGACTGAATGTCATCGCCGCCGATGATTTGGATGATGCAGCTCAAAAAATTGTCAAAGCAGTGAAAGGCTAAGCACATGTCGATTCTCATTAACAAAGACACTAAAATTATTGTGCAGGGTCTGACCGGCAAAACCGGCACATTTCACACTGAACAGGCACTGGCTTATCATGGCACGCAAATGCTCGCCGGAACCCACCCAAAGAAAGGTGGCCAGCAGTGGACTAGCGCCGATGGGCAAAGCCTGCCGCTATTTGCCACTGTTGCCGAAGCCAAGGACGCCACCGGCGCCAACGCCTCGGTTATCTATGTTCCACCAGCGGGCGCTGCAGCTGCGATTGAAGAAGCAATTGATGCTGGCATTGATCTGATTACCTGTATCACCGAAGGTGTGCCGGTTCAGGATATGGTGCGGGTAAAAGAAAAGCTGGATAAGTCGAAATCACGCCTGATTGGGCCAAACTGCCCGGGTCTTATGACACCTGACGAATGCAAAATCGGCATCATGCCGCCAAGCATTTTCCGCAAAGGGTCGGTTGGTGTGCTGTCACGTTCTGGAACTTTGACCTATGAGGCAGTCTATCAAACATCAATGGCAGGTCTTGGCCAGTCTTCGGCTGTCGGTATTGGCGGTGACCCAGTAAAAGGCACCGAATTTATTGATGTTTTGGAAATGTTCCTTGCTGATGATCAAACCGAATCGATCATTATGATTGGCGAAATTGGCGGATCAGCCGAAGAAGATGCGGCGCAATTCCTGATCGACGAAGCCAAAAAAGGCCGCTCAAAGCCAATGGTTGGCTTTATCGCTGGCCGCACCTCACCTCCTGGCCGCACCATGGGTCATGCCGGTGCCGTCATTTCAGGTGGCAAGGGCGGTGCAGATGAAAAAATTACGGCGCTAGAAGAAGCAGGCGTGCGCGTGTCACCGTCTCCTGCCAAACTTGGCGTCACGCTTGTGGATGTGCTGAACGGCTAGATCAGCATCTCTCCGCTACAGGCAAAAGGGGCGATACCAATGGTACCGCCCCTTTTTAATGCGCGTTATTTATGTAGTGAATTGGCCTGTTAAATGATACCTGCCAATGATCGGTGACGGGGGCGCTGGCTTACCGCCATTAAGCGATATTAAGCGACCTTAAAAAAAGGCGCCTCAAACCGGTTGGCATCAAGCCGGTCATTCACAATTGCGACAGCCTCATCAAGCAGATCATTTTGCATGCCGATGCTGGCAGCAACCCGCTGCACCAGCAGATCAACACGCTCGATCGTCTTGGCACCACCATCGATCGCACGTGCGGCTGAGGACGGCTTTAACAGGCTGCTCGCCGCATTTGCATATTTATCAAACGGCACCTGATCAGCCGCATCTGCGCCAAGTGCCCGCGCCAACGTGTCAACCCACGCATACATTTCAGCCGAGGCAGCAAGATCGCCATGTACAGCGTCGCGAATTGCCCGCACGCCGTCACGCTGGACGCATTGGTAATTGCCGGTCAACAGCATGCTCCATTTCGCCATCGGCACAAACAGACTGTCATAGATGCGCAGTTTTACCGGCACATCCTTGCCATCAACGGTAACCGCGGCAATATCGGATTCAAGCTGGCGAAGCATTGCATTATGCGCCGGATCAGCAAATACCGCTGCCTTAAAATTGGTTGGCAGACCAACATGAAGAATATTGGTACCTTCTTCAGGTGGACGAAAGGCCTGCGGGTCAGGGCTGCAAAGCGACATCAGACCCGGTTCGAACTCTGCCCATACCGACGCATCATCATAGCACATATCAAGCGGTGCCTCAGCCAGCGCATCGATACGGCGTAAAAACGGCAAAGGCGGCATGTTCATGATCGACAAGCATGGCTTGCGGCTGGCGGCAATACGCTGCATCAAATCGCGCACCTGCGGTTCGGAATATTGTGGTTCCTGCATGGCAAGGCTTATCATGTCATAGTCTTCAGGCCGCGCATCGGCCGGTGTGACCGCATCAAGTGTACCGGCAAAATCATGTGACCGAAACGCCCGATGGCTATCTTCATCGCGCAATTTGATCCGGACTTCAGTGCCTTCATCATTGATCAGCGCCGCTGATTTGCTGCGGCAGATCAACGTGACATCATGGCCAGCCATCAATAGTTTTGTTGACAGAAGTGAGCCATAAGAGGCTCCTAAGATCAAAATTTTCATGGTTCGGAACTCCTCTTCACTGCGGCATAATCGCAAATGCCTAAGCCGTTCTAGTGGCCAATCTCAGCCATATCTGATTTAGGTTTAACGGCTGAAGTGAAGAATCCAAAGGAAAATAGTGAAAAAATGAAAATTGTAAATTTTTTACATTTTCATTTTATTTTGGTGCAAAATCCAACAAAAACCCCGATCACCGGTAATTGTGATCGGGGCTGTGTTTATAGATCGCGTCAAATGATGCGGCAGGCCGTGCCTATTCGGCGGCAATGCCTATCGTGGCGGCAACCCGACAAGCGGCAAATTTGAATTCGGGTATCTTGCCAAATGGATCGACAACCGGATTGGTCAGGATATTCGCGGCAGCTTCGACATAGGCGAATGGCACAAAGACCATGTCTTCAGCAACCGCGCGATCGGCACGCGCCATGATCGAAATTGATCCGCGCCGCGTTTCAATCGTTATCATGTCACCAGCCTCAACGCCCAACCGGCGAAGGGTGCGCGGATGAAGTGAGGCATTTGCCTGCGGTTCAACCGCATCAAGAACCGTGGCACGGCGGGTCATTGATCCGGTATGCCAATGCTCTAGCTGGCGACCCGTTGTCAAAATCATCGGATATTCTGTATCGGGTGTTTCGGCAGGTGCAATAATGCTGGCAGGGGTGAATCTAGCCCGCCCATCGGTTCGTGGGAACCCGTCACCAAACACGATCGGCTGACCCGGATCAGTTTCATCAAGTGATGGATAGGTGACAACATTTTCAGCCGCCAAACGATCCCATGAAATATTATCGAGTGATTTCATCGATAGTTTCATTTCGGCAAACACTTCGCGCGGATGCGTATAGGTCCAATCAAGACCAATGCGTTTGGCAAGCTCGACGGTAATCCACCAATCTTCACGGGCGTCACCTGGCGGTGCAATGGCCGGACGACCCATTTGAACCTGACGGTTTGTATTGGTTACGGTTCCGGTTTTTTCTGCCCACGCCGATGCTGGCAAAATCACATCAGCATAATTGGCGGTTTCGGTCAGGAAAATATCCTGCACAACCAGATGATCCAGCTTGGCAAGCGCCGCACGCGCATGATCGGCATCAGGATCGGACATGGCCGGATTTTCACCAAGAACATACATCGAAGTGATATCACCATCATGGATCGCATCCATGATTTCGGTCACGGTCAGGCCTTTTTCTGGCGCAATCGAATCTGAATGCCAAATTTCATTAAAGGCCGAACGCACACCATCATCAGTGACGCTTTGATAATCAGGAAGGAACATTGGAATCAAACCCGCATCAGAAGCGCCCTGAACATTGTTCTGGCCGCGTAACGGGTGCAAACCAGTTCCCGGACGCCCGACCTGTCCACACATCAAAGCCAGCGAAATCAGACAGCGTGAATTATCAGTTCCGTGGATATGCTGCGACACACCCATTCCCCAGAAAATCATCGCTGATTTGGCACCGGCAAAATCGCGCGCAACAGCACGAAGCGTTTCAGCCTCAATACCGCAGAATTCAGACATTTTCTCCGGGGAAAACTCTTTAAGATGCGCTTTCATCGCGTCCCAGTTTTCGGTAAAGCTTTCGATATATTGCTGATCATAAAGCTGTTCTTCGACAATCACATGCATGATGGCGTTCAGCATTGATACATCGGCACCCGGGCGGAATTGCAGCATATGTGCAGCATGACGCTTCAGCCCCTGCCCGCGCGGATCCATCACAATCAATTTACCGCCACGTTTGGCAAATTGTTTGAAATAGGTTGCCGCAACCGGATGATTTTCGGTTGGGTTGGCACCAATCACAATGGCGACATCGGCATTTTCAATTTCGTTAAAGGTCGCTGTAACTGCAGCCGAACCGACATTTTCCAGCAAAGCCGCAACCGATGAGGCATGACATAGCCGCGTGCAGTGATCGACGTTATTATGGCCAAATCCCTGACGGATCATCTTTTGGAAAAGATAGGCTTCTTCATTCGAACATTTTGCCGATCCAAAGCCGGCAATGCGCTTGCCTGAAATATCACGATGTTTGATAAAGCCGTTTGCCGCCACATCAAGCGCTTCTTCCCAGCTGGCTTCGCGGAAATGCGTCAACGGATTTGCCGGATCAACATTCAGCCCTTTTGCCGGCGCATCATCACGCCGGATTAATGGCTTGGTCAGGCGGTGATCGTGATGAACATAGTCAAAACCGAACCGACCCTTTACACAAAGCCGGTTTTCGTTGGCTGGGCCATTCACCCCTTCGACATATTTGATTTCATCATCCTTGATTTTAAAGGATAGCTGGCAACCAACCCCGCAATAAGGGCAAACCGACTGGACTTCGCGATCAAAATCTTTGCTATCGCCATGCTGTGCATCATTAAGAACGCTTGCCGGCATCAAAGCACCCGTTGGGCAGGCCTGAACACATTCACCACAGGCAACACAGGTTGATTGCCCCATCGGATCATTCATATCGAAAACGATCTGTGCATCAAGACCGCGTCCGGCCATGCCAATCACATCATTCACCTGCACTTCACGACAAGCGCGAACGCAAAGATTACAATGGATACAGGCATCCAGATTCACACTCATCGCCACATGACTATCGTCAAGCAGCGGAACATGACAGGCATCACGCGCTGGAAAACGGCTTTCCGACACGCCATTCAATGCGGCCATATCCAGAAAATGTGATGACGCATCATGCGGCTGGTCAGGCTGATCCGCGGCCAGCAACTCAACAACAAGCGCGCGTGATTTCTTGGCGCGTTCGCTTGCCGTATTCACCATCATGCCATCTTGTACCGGCCGGATACAAGAGGCAGCCAAAACGCGCTCCCCCTCGATTTCGACCATACAGGCACGGCAATTGCCATCCGAGCGATACCCAGGCTCGGGCTTGTGACACAAATGCGGAATCAAGGTTCCTTGGGCTTGTGCTGCTTCCCAAATGGTCGCGCCTTCTGGCACGGAAATATCCTTGCCATCCAGTTTAATCGTTACGGTTTTTTGCGGCGTTGAATCTAGCATGGGGGCCTCAGCTAACTTCTTCAGAGAAATGTTTCATCGTTAAACGAATTGGGTTCGGGGCAGCTTGTCCCAATCCGCAGATGGACGCGTCTTGCATCACATCACACAGATCCTGCAACAAAGGCTGATCCCATTTATCGGCTTGCATCAGCTGAACCGCCTTGCTGCAACCGGCGCGGCATGGCGTGCATTGACCACAGCTTTCATCTTCGAAAAACCGAAGCATGTTCAGCGCGGCATCACGCACCCGATCTTGATCCGACAACACCACCACCGCGGCCGACCCAATAAAGGTGCCAAGCGGTTGCAATGTATCAAAATCAAGCGGAACGTCATTCACGCTGGCAGGCAACAGACCAGATGATGGCCCGCCCGGTTGATAGGCCTTGAAAACATGACCTTCGGCCATGCCGCCAGCCGCCTCGATAATATCGGTGATGGTTGAACCAGATGCCAAAAGATGCACACCCGGATTTGCCACACGGCCCGATACTGAATAGCTACGAAGACCTGTCCGTCCGTTCTTTTCAACCGACGACAGCACTTCTGGCCCTTCGCGGCAAATGCGGGTGATCCAATGCAGCGTTTCGATATTATGCACCAATGTTGGCCGGTTAAAGACACCAACCTGCGCGACATACGGCGGACGGTGACGCGGCAATCCGCGCTTGCCTTCGATCGATTCGATCATCGCGCTTTCTTCACCGCAGATATAGGCACCGGCACCACGGCGCAAATCAATATATCCCATTGCCACCAAACCGGCATCTTCCAGCCTTGCAATTTCATCAGCCAGAATTTTCAGCACAACCGGATATTCGTCCCGCATATAAATAAAGCAGGTATCGGCCTCAACCGCCCATGCCGCAATCAACATACCCTCAAGGAATAAATGCGGCGTCCGCTCAAGATAATACCGGTCTTTAAATGTCCCCGGCTCGCCCTCATCGCCATTCACGGCAAGATAGCGTGGGCCTTCGGCGGCCCGCACAAAGCCCCATTTTTTGCCTGACGGGAACCCTGCCCCACCAAGCCCGCGAAGGCCGCTTTGATTCACCAATTCCTGAACCGCCTGCCAATCACCATCAGCACGAAGCGACTCAAGCTTGTCATAACCACCGGTCGCCCGATAGGCTGCCAAATCCTGATAATCGGTCATATGCGGGTGCGTGTCATCTGCCGCAATCGCAGCATCGACTTTTTCGACGGTTGCAAAATCAATATGATTATGGCCAATTTCCAGCACTGGCGCGGTGTCACAGCGCCCCATACACGGCGCACGTAAAACCCGCACTTTGGTTGGATCAAGACCATCTTCAAGCGCTGATTTCAACGCTTGCGCGCCGGCCAATTCACATGACAGCGAGTCACAGACACGAATCGTCAGTGCTGGCGGCGGCACGTCACCATCTTTCACAACATCGAAATGCGCATAAAAGGTGGCAACTTCGTAAACTTCGGTCTGCGCCATACGCATTTCATCAGCAAGCGCATTAAGATGCTGCACGCTAAGATGTCCATAGCGATCTTGAATCAGATGCAGATGCTCGATCAGTAAATCGCGTCGCCGCGGCCGGTCACCAAGAAGCGCCCGAACATCTGCCAAGGCAGCATCATCAACCTGCCGCCCTTTGGGGGTTTTCCGCCCTTTTCCTGGAGCCGATTTCCAAACCCCAATATCGCCGTCAAAAGTATCCACGTAAATCTCCTAATTTGCGAGGAAAGTGTCACATTTCGCGCCCGCGCCGTCAAATACATTATTTGGTATACCAGAAAAAAATCCACAGCAACCAAACGATTGACGTTTTAACTTATGGCTGATTTTCTAATTTTTTCATACAAAAGCCGACATGTTGTGATCCGATGAACGCCGCGCTAAAAAAACCGGCACATGCCATGAATTGACGGATAATGATGGCTGCGCTAACACATAGCCGGATAAGGCCAATGCAAACAGCCCTAATCACGCCGAAAAAATGCGATATTCGCCCCCGCTTATCGATCAGAAACCGCTTTAAAAAGGACATATCATGACCCTACCAACGCAAATGACCGTTATTGAAATGCGCGAGGCTGGCGGCCCTGATGTTCTTGTCACTGGCAAACGTGATGTGCCGCAGCCGCGTGCCGATGAGGTTTTGATCAAAGTGACCGCCGCTGGCGTCAACGGGCCTGACCTTGTGCAACGCCGTGGCCATTACCCGCCGCCAAAAGGCGCGTCTGACCTATTGGGTCTTGAAGTATCAGGCGAAATCGTTGCCATCGGCGCGGCGCAAACGCAATGGGCGATCGGCGACCATGTTTGCGCCTTAACCAATGGCGGCGGTTATGCTGAATATGTTGCGGTAACGGCAAGTCATTGCCTGCCAATTCCGGCAGGCGTGTCTGACATTGATGCGGCTGGCCTTCCCGAGACCTATTTCACCGTCTGGAGCAATGTGTTCTTTCAGCAACAAATCAAACAAGATGGGGTTTTTCTTGTTCATGGCGGTGCTGGCGGCATTGGCTCGACAGCAATTCAGCTTGGCGCGGCAATGGGGTTGCAGGTTTTCACGACGGCTGATTCGGATGAAGCCTGCGCCTATTGCGAAGCGCTTGGCGCGAAACGAGCCATCAATTTTAAACAGGATGATTTTGTTCCCATTCTGCGCGAAGCCGGCGGTGCCGATATCATCCTTGATATTATTGGTGGCGATTATGTGGCGCGCAATATCAAAGCGGCCCATGCCGATGCGCGGATTATCCAGCTTGCGTTCAATCTGGGATCAAAAATGGAAATTGACCTGATGCCGGTGATGCTGAAACGCCTCACCCTGACCGGATCAACATTACGGTCGCGCCCTGAAGCCTTTAAATCGGCAGTTGCCACCGATCTGCAAAAAACCGCATGGCCTTTTTTCGATTCGGCACCAGCGCAATTACGCGCAACGACCTTTACCAGCTTTGATCTGGCTGATGCAGCAAAAGCGCATGAATTAATGGAATCGGGAACCCAACGCGGCAAGATTTTGCTGACAATATAATCTGAACCATCTGGCAGCGATTGTCTTTTCATCACAAAGGAAGCGTTAATCCCATTCAACGTCAAAATGGGTGACAACGTCACGAATTTGCGCGTCATCAAGCCCACGTGCCGGCAACCCGCGCAGTAAAAACGCCAGCCTTGCTGTTTCTTCCAATTCTTCAACCGCATAAACAGCGGCTTCTAGTCCCTTGCCTGCAACCACCGGCCCATGATTGGCAAGCATCACCGCACTATGTTTTCCGGCAAGTCCCTTAATGGCATTGGCCACGGCGGAATCACCCGGCCGGAAATAAGGAAGCAGCGCAACCTTACCAAGCCGCATCAACGAATAGGCGGTCAGTGGCGGCAGAAAATTTGCAGCATCATCAACAGGCAAGGTCGACAACGCCACCGAATGGGTTGCATGAAGATGCACAATCGCACCAGCTTGCGACCTGCTGTCATAAAATGCGGCGTGGAGCGGCATTTCCTTGGTTGGCGGATCACCCGATACCAATCTTCCGGTTGCATCAAACCGGCTTAGCCTTGCCGGATCTAGCCTGCCAAAGCAACTATCGGTTGGCGTCACAAGAAGCCCGCCATCGTCACACCGAACCGAGACATTCCCGCTTGACCCAACGGTAAGTCCGCGATCAAACATTGATTTCGCCAATTGGCAAATCTGTTCACGAAGCTGGGTTTCGGTCATTTTGCACCTCCTGCCAAAATCGCTGCGGCCTTTTCAAAAAAATCATCAGCGCCAAAATTCCCTGATTTCAGCGCAATCGTCAGATTGGATCCGGCGCGCATCGCTGGCACGCCAGGGTCAATTTCCGGCCCCATTGACAGGGCGTTCAGCCGCAAAGCCTCGACAACCGCGCCCGAGGTTTCACCGCCAGCAACAACCAGACGTTCAATCCCAGCGGCAACAAGCGCAATGGCAAGATCACCAAATAATTGATCAAGCCGGTCAGCAACCGCCTTCATCCCAAATTCTGCCTGCACTTGCTGAACCGCGGTTGGCGATGCCGATGAATAGAGCATCGGCAATCTTTCCTGCACCAAAAGCCAACCTACCAATTCGTCAATTGTCACCTCACCCCGCATCACGCTAGCGACATCAATTTCATATTGCGCGCCAGTTTTGGCATGGATGGCAATCTGGTTTCGGGTTGCCTCAGAACAAGACCCGCTAAGAATGGCGCAGCATCCGGCCTGCCCTTGCCAATCCAGCTTTGTTACCGAAAT
>Ga0255777_10000519_pt1 | contig 36401 bp, 20 predicted proteins | sample 101ome_15_FD_179975 | JGI IMG/M metagenome (GOLD analysis project Ga0255777, IMG submission 179975) | Coastal salt marsh microbial communities from the Groves Creek Marsh, Skidaway Island, Georgia - 101402AT metaG (version 2) | ecosystem: Environmental > Aquatic > Marine > Intertidal zone >... | reverse complement strand
GTGATTGAGTTGCCCCTCCCCGACTCGGAATGGGCCTACGAATCCACAGCCGTTCGAGCGTTGCAAGACGGTGGTTTGAGCGGTGAAGGTGTTCGGTTGTGCATGGTGGACACGGGAGTGGACACCTCACACGAAGCCCTTGCGGGTGCAAACATCACGTTCAAGGATTTGCTGGAGGGCTCCACCGAACCGGTTGACTATGGTTCGGTGGCCCACGGAACCCTCATGTCTGGACTTCTGCTCTCTGCCACCCACCAAATGGGCGTATCGCCCAACGTGACCTTTGCTATGGTGGCAGCTTTACGAGCCGGTTCCGACGATGCCAACAGCGGAACGGATGCCGATGTGGCCGATGCCATCCGTTGGTGCCAGTTTGAATTTGAGGCTGACATCATCTCGCTATCACTGGGCGGTTCAACCGCCCGGGTGGACGAACGGGAGGGTGCTTCCTCGGCCGCCACCCGACAGGCGACGGATGCAGGGATCTTTGTCGTGGCCGCAGCCGGTAACGATGGCGGTCCGTCCGACGACGGCGATGTGGCGTCCCCCGGCAGCGCACGGTTGGCCATTTCCGTTGGGGCGACGGATCGTTCGGGTGCGGTGTGGGCCAACTCGTCCATCGGTTCATCCCTGGATTCCAACGGTGAGGTGCGTGCATCGCCCCATCAAAAGCCAGAAGTTGTGGCGCCAGGCGTGAACATCATCAGCACGGGCGAAAACAGCCGATGGTACTCGTCGAGCGGCACGTCCGACTCCACGGTGTTTGTCGCAGGGACACTGGCGCTGTTGCTCGAAGCGTACCCCCACCTCAAGCCTCAACCCGGCGGTTCCTCTGCGTGCATCGAGGTGGTGAAAACAGCCCTGATGCAGTCGGTGAACCCCAACGATGCATTGGGCCACGACGAACGTCGTGGCTACGGTTCACTCAATGCTCAGGCCTGGTACGATGCCTTGGCCGTTGAACCCACCTGCGGCTCATCGTGATTCTGCGGCGTTGTTTGGACCGGAATGGGGGTTCTTGGCTGGTTGCAAATGTCCTTTTTTGGCCTGTTTTCAGCGATACTATTGCATCTTTTTGATACTTTGGTGCCGCCAACGAGGGCGCAGTCTTATATTCTGCTTGGGCATGGAGACATTTGGTGCCTCTTATGTCATCGAGTAAGAAATCCAAATCCGTCTCACTGGTGCTGCTGTACTTGCTGTCCATCCTCGCTGGCCTCGCCGTGGTCCCCACGGCACAGGCTGTGAACGAAACAACGGTGGGAACGGTCACTGGGACCGAAACCTGGACCGGTACGATGAACCTGCAGGGCGATGTTGAAGTGGCCGAAGGTGCGACCCTCATCGTCAATGCCGGAACCACCATCAACATCCCAGCAGGCAACTTTATCGACGTGCGAGGCGCTATTTGCATCGGTGACTCTGCGTGCGGAGCCAGCGCTGGGTCCCAATCAAGCCAAGCGCGCTTCATCTGGTCGAACCCGACCGACACCTCTCGCTGGGGACGCTGCGCCGACAACTCCAGCAGTTTGCTCAACAACCCCGATGCAGCGTGCGGTTCGGGCATGGTCATCCGAGACACCATCGATCAGTCCGTCACTTCCATCAAGTACGCTCACTTTGAGAACGCTTACGGTTACCCCATCTACGTCCAAACCCTCCAACAGGTCCAGTACGGTGTGTTGGTGTTTGACGGTTCAAGCACCACGGCAGAAGGCCTGAGTTTCACCAACATCAACACCTCCAACATCATCGCTGTTGACTTCGCCTCACCGACCATCACCGACTCCACCTTCACGCTCGGCAACGACGGGCAGGGCTACGACGCAGCCGCCATTCGTGGGTACGGTGCTGGGGCAGGCATCCTTTCGGCCCTCACCATTGAGCGCTCGAGTTTCACGGGCAACGACGCTGACTGTGGCCAACAGGGCGGTGGACGTGCCGTCATCTTCATCGAGGATTCATACGTGGACATCGACGATGTCGAGATCACGCAAAACTCGTACGGTATTTTGTTGAAGCAGAGCTCCGGTACGTTCACCAATTCGGACGTGACCGTCAAGTGCAACGCCATCGACACCAACTCGCTCAAGACCACAGGGAACATTGAACACACGCTCGTGGTCAACAACAACGTCATCACAACGGAAGAAGGCGCAGGCTTGACCGCGTACGACGGTGCCAAGGTCTACGCTGAAGGCAACACCATCGTCGGTGCTGCCGAGGGTTCCGGCGTCGGTATTCGATCCTCCATTGTTGAACTTCACCGCAACACCATCGGCCCCATCGGCGGGTGGAACGGTCTCTGGATCTACGGCACGTCCGATGTGATCGCAGAAAACAACACCATCACGGAAACCGGGAAGGAGCCCGTTCTCATCGGTGAATACCACTACCAAGACCAGGGATGGCAGGTCCCTGCGCCCAGTGCAGCTCGCCTGTACTTGGCCAACAACCAGATCATGAACAACTCCGGCACCTGCAACTCGCAGATGTACGGCGGTGATTTCCCCTGCCCAGCCGTTCACGTGTTCCGGGCCTCGGCCTCCATCCTGGACAACACCATTTCCGGCAACATCGGCGACATCATCCGTGCCAAGGGTGCCATCATCAACGTGCAGGACAACACCGCTGATTCTCAACTTGGCTTCGCTGGTAACATCAGCGTTCACGACGACAACTACGGCAACCGCTACGGCACCATTGGCTACTTCTCGGGCAACAGCTGGTCCGGTGTTTCTCAAGTGTACAACATCACCGAGTCCCGCGTGACGGTCCAATCCGAGCAAATCCCCAGCCCGGGCGGCGGTGAAATCTACCCGGTGAACGTCCGATGGCTCAGCGGCGAGTGCCCCTACGTCCAAGACGCGTGCATCGAGGTGCCCGACACCTCCGCCATGCCACCCCGTGGCATGCCGCTGGCGCTTGAAGTCGTGGAGAACGCCACGGTGTTCTCCTTTGCTGACCTCACGAACTTTGACTCAACGATGATTCACGTCCAAAACCAAAACTCCGCTTGGGGTTCGCAAATCCGTGAGGGTGAGCTTGTTCGCTACCAAGTGAAGGCCAAGAACTCCAACGTGGCCGGCGCCACCGTCGTCATAAGCGACGCCACTGGCCTCCCGTTGTACGAACTGGAGACCGATATCTTTGGTTTCACACAGCAAGTTTCTCTGCCTTCCGATTTCATGCTCGACCACAACTGGAACCACCGCGTGGGTGAGCGTGATGTCGCCGTGCCCGGTTCCAACGACGGTACGGGCCAACCCATCGTGATGGATGAGGATTCCTGCGCTGACGGCATTGACAACGATGGTGACACGTACGTCGACGGCGACGATTCGGACTGCGACAACGGGCGAGAATTGCCCTTCTACTCGGTCGAGGCGTTCAAGTTCGGCAGTGGCCGCAAGGACTTGACCTTCGTCTTGTCCGGCGAGGTTGACGAAATCATCAACCTTGAGAACCTTCGACCCAGCGTGACTGTCAACGAGGCAGACGGTGCATCGTTCGCCACCAACGTGGTGTTGACGGGTGAGGCCTGGGACGGCGCCAAGTGGCCCTACTGCTGCGCTGACCAGGTGGCCATCGACCGGCAATTTGGCCTGATCAAGCGGGTTGAGGTCCAGCCACCGGGCTCCACGGATTGGTACTCGGCCGTTGACACGTCCGGTGCCGGTGGTGTCATCACCGAAGAAAACCACCCCTTCAAGACCTGGTCGTTTGACTGGGACATGTCGGCTCACCCCGAGGGTGAAGGCGACGTGACGTTCCGTGTTCGCTCTTACGACGGGTTGGACTATTCTCCTGTGGATTCCCGTCTGTTCAAATTGAACCTCGTGCCACCGCAGCTGCTGCTCGATGTCCCGCTTTCGGGCAGCACACACAGCACGGGCAACGTGCTGTTCCAAGGGACCGCCTCGGACCCCTACCAGGGTGTTTATGGCAGCGACATTGAGAACATCTGGTTCAACATACAGGGGCCCGATGATTACGTTGCCAACTTTGCAGCTCCAGGTTCCACGAGTTGGTCCTTCAACTGGGATGTTTCCTCGCTCCTCACCGGCGAGTACACCGTGACCGTTTGGGCTGCCGATTCCGACTTCTGTGTTGAGTCGCCCGGTCCGGCCGGTGAGCCTGGCTCCTGTGCTGTGGAAACCCGCACGCTGAACATCGTGAACGAGAACACGCGCCCTCAACTGCAAGTGTCGTGGATTGGCTCTGCTGACCAGATGACCGGTGGCATCAACGGCGACACGGTGCGTGCATCGGAGGAAACGAAGATCATCGGTGTGGCCGTTGACGTCGGCGGTCAAGTCACCCGTGTGGAGATCGACATCGTGGATTTGGCCACCGGCCTTCCACTCAACGATGCGATTCTCCCCGTGACGCAATTCAACCCCGATGGCTCGTGGGTGGCCAATTGGGACACCTCCGATTTGATTCACGACCAGGTGTACGAAGTAACGGTGCGCGCCTACGACGGCGAGGACTTCTCCGATGCCACCGTGTGGCGCATGACCATCAACAACCCGTTGGACGCCAACAACGTGGATCCGGTGTTCAACGAAACCGCATGGCCCGGTAGTTTGACGATTTTCTGCGACACACAAACCGGTTACCTCGACCGGTGCGGTGGCGGTGTCGAGATCGATTTGACCCAGTTCTTCAGTGACCCCGATGGCTCGGGTTCACCCATTGATGACCTTGAATTCTGGATTTTCGACGATGAAAGCACGCTCGAGGATGACAATTACAACCAATACATCCGCCTGACGGCCGACGGCCGAGCCGTGTACGACCCGATGGAAAGCATCGCCCTCTCCAACAACAACATCCCCGAGTGGTCGTTGAACGGTGTGATGTTCTACGCCGTGGACGATGCCGAATCCAGGGTCTATTCGCTTCAGGTCAACATTCTTGTTCGTGCGGTAACCTTCACGGTCGAACGTGTGGATTCCGGCGTCATCTCCGCTGATGACCCCGCCACCTTCCAGGGAACGGGGATGCCCGGCAGCGTGGTCACGATCCGGTACGCTGACGGCGACGGTCGATTGAACTCCACCTCGGTCCTTTCGGACGGCACGTGGTCGATGGACCTCTCCAGCGGACAGTTGGGGATTGAGGGCCAATCCGCTGTCATCTTCACGATGGGCGACCAAACCTTCCAATTTGCAGGTGAAGACGTGAACGGTGAATTCTCCATCTCGGTGGCTTCTGCCGATGGTGGAGGTTCCGGTGTGTTGAACATCGTGCTCATCGTGGTGGGCGTGCTCGTCTTGCTCGGTGCGGGCGCTTTCTTCTTCATCGAATTTGAAGACGTGGTGGACGAGGACGAGTTGACCGGTCAGGAAACGGCTGTTGAGGAGGACCCGTACGCTTGGGCCAAGGCCAAGCAGACGCCGGCCTTGCCTGTCGAGGCTGCACCCGCAGTGGTGCCGCAGGCAGCGGAGGCCGCAGCCCCCGCAGCTGCTTCACAGCATCCAGGTTGGTTGTGGGATCAAGCCAGCAACCAATGGGTTCCCGACCCCAATTACACACCAGACCAATGAACATCGACAGGTGAGTTGAGGTGGGCGTGCAACCAAAACCGGGCGTTCAAGAACGCATTTTGCTTCACTTGCTCGACTATTCCGACTACAAAGACAGCATTGAGGTGCCCTTCGCCCTCTCCCAGATGGGCATTGCCAACGCCGTGGCGATTGCGAGGTCCAATGTTCCCCGTGCGATTGCGGGTTTGAAAGAGCAGGGGACGCTGATCGAACGGCAGGCTCACGTCCAAGGTGTGTCTCGGAAGCGCAAGGCCTACTTTTTGACCGATTCCGGGATTCACCTTGCGAACGAAACATGGCAACGCCTGTCCACCTATTCCCTCCGTTGCCGTGTCGACGACGGGCCTGTCCAAACGACCACCTTGGGGAGCGCCAAATCGGTTTTTCCGTTTGAGATTCGTCCGGTCGACATCATCCGATACATGGACGATCAAGGGTTTCTTGACGTGAGAAACCTCACTGAGGAACTTGTTCAGCGTGACTTGTCCAAACACGTGGAGAAACAACTGGTCACTTCGCTGGCAGACCTACCAAGGTTGCGTCATTTCTACGGTCGGACCCAAGAACTGGACAACATGGTTAACCTCCTCGACGCCCGGGCGACCACCCTTATGGTGCCCGGTATTGCGGGTATTGGGAAAACCACGATGGCTTCCAAATTGATTGAGCAATTCGTTCACCGCAGGAACCTCTTGTACCACCGGTGTCAAGATTGGGAAGGTTCCAGAGCGTTCTTTGAATCGGTTGCCGATTGGCTTTCCAGCATGGGCGACTCGGATTTTTCGACCTACTTGGCAGCCACCCCCGTCCCCAACCCAGCGGATGCAGCCCATTTGATCGTTGATTCCCTGAAGGGTTCGCCTTCCCTGATGGTTGTGGATGACTTCCACAAGGTGGCCGACAGCGTCCTTCACCAAACCTTCCAGGCCATGGCCTTGGCACTGTTGGGCAGTGAGGAGGACATCGGCTTGGTGATTTTTTCTCGCTCGTTCAAAACCGTGGTTCCAGCCAAGGATGCCGAAGGACGCATCGCCAGTCTGGTCCTTCCGCTCGACGGGTTGGACAGCGATGCGGGTCGGAAACTGCTGTCGAGTTTCGGGGAATTGGACGACGATCAATGGCTGCATATCCACGGTCTTTCGCGCGGCCACCCGTTGGTGTTGGAACTCATCAACCGCGGTGCTTCGGCTGGAGCGTACCACGAAACCCTGGAGAATTACGTCACCGTGGAAATTTTCTCAAAGCTGAACGCCGAACAAAAGCGGGTGTTGTCAGCGCTGGCCATCTTCCGCGAACCCGTGGTGCTTGAAGCCCTGGCACAACAGGGGTTGGACACGGACGTTTTGGACACGTTGGTGGAATCCGGATTGGCTCGCCGGGCCGACTCGGAATCGTACGATGTCCACGATTTGATTCGTGAATTCCTCATTCGGAGCATGTCCGACCCGCTGAAGTCCGAGTTTCATCAACGTTGCAGCGAGTGGTACGCCGGGCGAGCGGCCACGAACGAAGTCCGCCTGGAACGCATTTTCCACGCCATCCGCTCGCAGCAGCATGAGATGGCTGCTGAACTCGTGGTTGAGGATGGACGGCGGCTTGTGCAGTCGGGGCACTTGGAATTGCTGGGTCTGGTCGAACAGATCGACTTGAACGACCTCGGTGCGAGCATCGTGCTGAACCTGTCGCAACTCAAGGGTGAGATGATGGCGTTGATGGGTCGTTTGGACGACGCCGAAACGGTTCTTTCATCCGCCTTGGACCAGTGCTCTGCTGACGACGTGATGCGAGCACAGTTGCTGTCGTCGTTGGCAGACGTTGCTCGCAAGGTCGGCAACAGCGATCTTGCCCTCGAGCGGCACAAGCAGGCGTTGTCCTCGTACATTCAGCAAGGCGACGCCCTTTGGGCGGCACGGACGTACAACAACATTGGGTACCTCTTGCGCCGAAAAAAGGAGCGAAGCAAGGCTCTCGAAGCCTACGGCGAGGTGGAATCAATCCTGTCGTCCAGCGATGAACCCTCGCTCATCAACAGCCAGATCACGCTGGCCCGCGCCTTGATTGATCTCGATGAACTCGACCGAGCCAAGGACCACGCCATTGACGCTCATGAGCGAACCGCAGAGGGTGACGACGCCTTGCTTCACGCACGAGCTCAATCGGTGTTGGGTCGCTACTATGCCAAAATCAAACAGTCCGAATTGGCCTTGTTCCATTATTCGGCTGCCCTTGAAGCCATGAGTGATTCGGGCGATCTTCAATCCCTGGTGGAGGTGACGATTTTGCTTGGTGGTGTGTTGCACGACGCTGGTAAGGGTGAGGAGGCCATGGACCATTACCGTCAGGCGTTGGTGGTGGCAGAGGCCAACGACATGCGAATGGAAATCGGTGAACTGCTCACCCGTTTGGGCGGCATCTCTCCCGACCGTCAAGAGCGCATGGAATACCTTCAGCGAGCCCTCGCAGTGTTCCGTGAACTCGGTGCTCGTTCACGAATGAAAGAGGTTCAAACGATGGTTCACCGGGCTGTGATGAGTCGTTGAATCAAGCCACATTGGAAGGCCGTTCCAATCCGATGCTGGTGACGCCGTCATCGTAGATGACCCAAATCCGGTTCACACCCGCCAACGGAATCATGCCTTCATGGACACCACGACCTGCACCGGAGATGGGGACCTCGGTGTCCAACGGCCCCCCCTCATCGATGAGCACGACCGCAGTGTTGGTCAATTCCAACCAGAAGAGGGATTCGTCGGCCTCGGTGGGACGCCATGCCACTTCTTCAGCGTAGGACACGTTGCCAAGCCGACTGGCCTCATCCGCTCGTTCAACTGCAGCGGCGAGGTCGTCCAAGTTGGCTTGAATGGCCTCTTGGTTCCATCGCAAACGCGTGTTCGTCTCGATGTCCCACGCCCAAACGCTGAACATCGTCATCAACATCACGCCGAGCAAGAACGTGAAGATGTAGCCAAGTTCCGTGGCGGCTGCACGTTCATCGCCATGGAGGCCTCGTTCTCGGTTCATGTCAACGCCCCCCGTGCGGTCACGTCGAGCATGGACAACTGGAGGGTGAATTCGATGACGTGCCCGTTGGTGTGCCAAACTGCTTCTGCCGTCCCGTAACTCGGGTCGGGGACCCAACCCACATGATCGGTCAACAAGTCAAGGCGACCTGGGTACACGGCCCAATCCTCACTTGCATCAAGCCCTGCACCGGCGTGGTCGGCGATGGCCGTTCCGTAAGGTTCGCTCCATCCGCGCCTGATTTCAAAGGCGGGGGTGGAGGCGAGCGAACGTCGGTTCACCAACTCGATGTCCAAGGTCACTGCCCCGCCTCCGGTCAAGCTCCCATCGGTCGGATGGAAGGAGGGAACGGTGGCGGCAAATCGGGGGCCTGGGCCACCGCGGTCGGAGGGCGGGACTACGACATAAGGCCTGAACTCGGGATGGTTGGTGACCACGGCGCCGCCACTGAAGGCAACCTCCATGCCGCTGATCGATGAAGAGAACTCGTAGGCCAATCGGGACAAATGGAAGGCCCACACGGTCCCAATCACAGCGTGCGATTCCAATTCGGCACCGCCGATGACCTCGATTTCAACACTGGAGGGGTGGGTGCCTTGCTGCCACGCTCGTTCGACATCGACGGCCCCGCGTCCACCCATGGGCTCCCATGGAAGCGCCGTGGTGATCCAGCCGCTCGCCTGGGTGCCCACTGCAGTGCAGCGTTCAGCACCGTCGTGCAACAACAGGTTCATTCCGTGTTCCCCCGTAAATCGAGTGACACGGATTGGATGGTTTTCAACCACGGTCAGGGAGCTGTTGCCTTCGACCAGATCGAAGATGGTTGAGCGTTGGGAGTCGAGGAAGGTCCCGGATCCGTTGTTCGGGCCGGTGATGTTCCACGTGCTGACATAGCCAGCCAATTCGATTCGGATGGATTCGGATTGCTCACCATCAACGATGAATGGGAAGGTGCCGCCGCTGAAACTCCCGGTGTCGTGGGCAGCGACGATGTGTTGACCCGAGACATCGGACCATGCCTGAATGTCAACCCCTGCTCCCCAGGTCACCATCAGCGGACCGTCTGCATCCAGGACCGCAGCTCCCTCGACCTGTTCAGGCGGCCAAGCCACGTGTTCCACATCACCGGGCTGAACCGAAATGCCGCTGCCGAGCCATGTGGCGGTCACCACCTGGTCGCTGGGGTTGGTCAGGCGCAAGGTGCCCGGTTCGGTCGGTGGTAGGAAACGGCTCCCGATGTATTGCCCTGTGGTCGCGGGCCAAGGCGTCACACCGACGTCGGCTGAGGCGTTGTTGATGAAGAGCGTTCTCGAGGGGGCGCTGGTGGTGAGTTGCACCACTCGGCTTGAGGTCAAATTGACCTCGATGGTGTGCGTCACACCGGTGTGAATTTCATCGGTGGGCAGCGCGTAATGCACCTCGGTGGTGCCGTCGATGGTCGTTTGGATTTGATTGGCCGCATCGCTCAACACTTCGAGCCGGTGCGCACCGGCCGGCATGGGGATGGACCAAGCGTGGCCACGGTCATCCACCGGCTCGTGGTCGCTGGGCAGCAGGATGGAAGCACCTGCTTCTCCCCGCATGGCGAGAACAGTAAGTTCGTGGGTTGAACTCAACACCAGATCTTCGGTCCCGCCAAGGGTGAACGTGGTGAGTTCGTCCATGCGGAGTTGGCGTTCTTCAACCACATCGGTGCTGTTTTCGAGGGCCAATTCGATGGGTCCCAACGGCATGGTCAGTCCGGGAAGCACCGTCACCAAGGCGTTGTCGAGGTTGGCGTGGAGGGTGTAGCGGTAGGGTCGCTCAACACCTTGGCGCAAGTCGGTGATGCACACCGCCTCGATGCGACTTTCCCCGTGACGGATTTCGACCTGGTCGTCAAAATCCAAGGCGCCACGAGCACGAAGTTCGTGCCCCTCATGCCAGGTGGCGGAATACCACATCCCCCCTCGGAGGCTGTCCCACGCAAGGGTCCCGTCCACAGGGATGAGTTCGGCGGTCGTGGCATCACCGGGCATGCCGCGTTCACTCAATTCATGCGTCTGGGTCGCAAGAAGCGTCATTTGCGAGGCCATGTCATGGCGTTCTACCGACCCTTCCATCTCTTCGATGACGGGCATCATGGACACCATCATCAAACCGATGATCGAGAGCACGCCGCCGAACAAAAGCACGGTGGCAACAGCGGCAGAAACCGCGTTCTCGTCCCGCCGCAATGCACCGTTCACGGGCTCACCTCCAATCGCTGAAAGTCAACTTCGAAATACAGTGGGAGGTCAAGTGCCTGGACGGTGAAGCCGTCTGCCCCACTGGCCCGCTCAAACGGGGCGAAGCCGATGTAGGTGTCCAAGGTGCCAGCCGACCGCTGAATGGTGTAGTCGGTCAACCACGTTTCGTGGTATTGGGGCGTCACAACGGCGTGGAGGTGGTTGTGGACGTTGAACCGAACGTTGTGCGCCTCCCCTGTAAACAAGGCCATGGGTCCCTTTGAGACAAATTCAATCCCGATGTTGCTTCCACTGCCGACCGCCCCCTCGCTGCGAACGTCGGTCAGCAACACCGAGAGGCGCAATTCATCGTTGGCCATACGGTCGAACCGCAGAGCAGGCATAACGGAAACGTCCCATGCCCCGTTGGGGAACCGTTCGGCTCGAGCGTTGTTCATCAGCACGATTTCATGCTCGCCCTGGCCGAGCGATGTGGTGATTTGCAACCCGGAAAGCGACACATCCACCGTTCGGTGCAACGGGGTCCCGACTTCATCGTACACCGTCACCACCATCCAATGGCTGGACACGCCGTCGTGGTTCACCAACACCGGTTCGTGGCTCGCCGAAAAATTGGCCGTGAACGTCCCTTCGGGCCGTTCAACGGTCACGCTCCGTGCCGATTCGTTGGCGGAATAGACGGTCAAAGAGGAATCGTTGAGGTGTTGAACCGTCACGGCATCGTGCGGGGTCAAGTCCGCCGCAATGGTCCATGATTCAACGTTTTGCATGGAGCGGATCGAGGTGGATTGAATGGCGAGCGTGTTGCGGAAACCGGTCCCGTTGGGTGCGTTTCCGGCCACCTCAACACGATCCTCGATTCGGTCGGCAATGCCGGTCGCTGAGTTCCAGTTGGTGTTGTCCTCAAAGTCGGAAAGGTAGGGGTTGAGGAACACCCACACCCCTCCCATGATGGTGATGACCATGGCCAACAACATCACCACGCCGAGGACCTCGCTCACGGCACGTTCGTCGGCTTGGAGCCGTCGACGTCCGGACGCAGGCCCTCGGCGCATCACGATTCGTCACACCTGATGGTCGCATTTAGGCCTTGACCTTCCGAGTCGGCGGTGGGGTCGATTGATGTATGGGGTGCGGAGAGAACAGTTGAGTCGGTGTCGCGGCCTATGTAATGGGAAAATTCTGGGCCGTCTTGGGTGGAGATGCACAGGTCGCCGGTGAAGACCTCTTCGATGTAGTACAGCACCGTCGCCTCAGCGATGTGGGGTTCGTTGTTTTTTTGACTCAAGTGGGTCAGCGTGATGCTTCGTGTGGCTGGCGTGCACACCCTGGCCAAAAACTGGCCCGTTTGATCGTTGGAAAGGTGGCCGCCCGGACCGGAGATGCGGTCCTTGAGGGAGTGCGGGTAGGGGCCGTTGAGCAAGCGTCGCTCGTCGTAGTTGGCCTCTACGGCGATGTGTTCGCATCCACGAACATGCCGCACCAATTCGTCGGTGAAGGTGCCGAGGTCAGTGATGATCGCCACCCTCTCACCGTTGTGGCTGGCGACAAAAGCGACGTTGTCCGAGCCGTCGTGGGGCACCGGAACCGGCAGGACGCTGAGATCGTCCCCGATGCGAATCAAATCCAGCGCATCAAAGAAGGTCGTCAGCTCGGGGTTCAAACCGAGTTCAAGGGAGGTTCGTTCGTTGGCCAAAACGGGGATGCCCCATTTGTTTTGGACCACGGTGGCACCACCTCCATGGTCGCCATGGTGATGTGTGATGAGAACGCAATCGATGTCGTCGGGTTCAAGCCCCATCATCTTCAAGCGCTTCTGCAACTGAACGCCGCTGAAACCCTGGTCGACGAGCACATTGACCTTGGGCGTTGAGAGAAGCGTGGCGTTGCCACGACTTCCCGTGCCAAGGTGCGTGATGGTGAGCGTCATGGGAACAAGCGCGAACCAGCGCGGGAAGGACTTGAACACACCGCCCATACAGTTCGAAAACCGTGCTTTTGCGCCGTTGTTGGCGCCAGCGAACACCAACGATGTATGAACAATGTTCCATCAGCCTCTTAAGCGTTCATTCCGAGTCACAAAGGGCGAGATGCTCGCTTTGGAGGGTCCACGGCATGCGACGGAGTCAAACCACCTTGCTGACCACCCTCGCCGTGGTGTCATCGCTGCTCTTTATGTCGCAATTTCCTGCCGTTTCCAACGTCGCCAACATTCACCCTGACGACACGGACGGCTCACCACCTCCCAACACCGACTCCGACGGTGATTTGATTCCCGATGTCCACGAAACCTTGTTTGAGGAATGGATGAATTGGACGGCGGTTGATGGGCGAGAGGTCGTCATCAAAGGGCTTGACAAAAACAATGGATCTGACGCCTTTGTTGACCTTGACAAGGACGGTTTGAATGCCACAGAGGAGTTTTGCTGGCCCTACCCTGCCAACTGCACCGAGCCCGGATTCCCCCGTGGGCTGACGGGCGAATTGGACGGGAACAACGACCGAATCTACCTCGACCCTCGATTGGCCGACACCGACGGCGACGGTATGCCTGACGGCTACGAGGCCTACATGTGCCAGCGAATCGGCGGATTTGATGCCGTGAGTCAACGGTTCTTGTGCCCAACCTTCAACCCCCTGAACGCTTCGGATTTGACACTCGACGGGGACAACGACGGCTTTGATGTTAATCGTGACGGCGTGATGACCGATGCTGAACGGTTCACCGCTCCCGAGGAGTACGCACACGGCATGCCCAGCACCCACACTACGGAACTCGACGGCTTGTGGTGCCACGCCACGTTGCCAGAAGGCGCCACGCTGAAGGTCTGGCCGTACATTCCCACAGGCGCCAACGCCACGTTCAAACACCTGCTCGCTGCCTGCACCACGAGCGCATCGCAACCGGTTGGTGAAGACGTGTGGTTGGGCACCGACCCGTTGCTGGATGACTCGGACCGGTACCACTGGGACGGATTTTCATTGCGTCCGTTGTATCCTTCCTTCGGCGACGGGATGCCCGACGGATGGGAGGCTCACTTCGGCTTGGACCCGCTGAACAGGACAAACGCTCTGAGCGACCCCGATCAGGACGGTTGGGACGAGAACAGGGACGGGTTCATCAGCCAAGATCTCTCGAGAACCGAATCGGCGATGGCCCTCGGCGAGGCGTTGTCCACGCTTCAAGAGTACAACGTCCACTACGACGGTGGCAACACCGTGTTGCCGGGTCTCAAGCAAACGCCGCTGGGCGTCACGGGCGAGGTCATGGTGCACCCACTGGTGTACGAAGCAACGCTTGATGACCCCAGCGTGGTCCATCACGACATTCGCGGTCTTGAAGAAGCGGCAGGTTCCCTCTATGTGACCACTCGGTACGGCGTTTCAGTCATTGACTTGGCGACCAACACATCCGCTCATTCATCGATGGTTCAAGGGGTTGACATCGCTGCCTCGCGCTTGGTGATGGACGATGACCGACCCTATGCGATGGTGATGGCGACAAGCGTTGGTTTTGTGGCTGCGCCGTTGTTGGCCGACGGTTCGGTGGCCGAGGTCAGCGAGTGGACGTGGGCCACCGGTGTGCCCTTGACCGCCATCACGGCGCTGTCAATGGTGGACGGTGATCCAGAATTCCTGGGGCTTGGTCATGCCGGTGCGGGTATGGTCGTGAGTGTGGATGCCTTTGGCGCCTTGGCTTCGGTCAACGAAGTGGGTTCGGGTCTAACCGAATCCCTGGGAACCGCCAACGCCACCGTGACGGCCCTTGCCCACGGTTTAGCCGTTGGCTCCACCCTCACGCTCTATGTCGGAACCGACCGCGGCCTGTTGGTGGTGGAAACTCCATCGGCCCGCGACGACGCCACGGGGACATGGCGCTTCTTCTACACCAGCGATAACGTGCCGATGACGCCCAACGTGGACGAAGTCCGCCCGCTGCCTTTGGGTTCGACAGGCAACCCGGCCGAGGTTCGGGCGTTGGTGCTCGACGGTCCAAACGCTGACAACGCCCAAGCATTGTGGTTCGGGACGCCCTTCGGCCTGCACAAGATGAGCCTCAACGACAACAGCATCGCCCACAGTGGTTTGTTGGTTCACCCTGGTGTGAACGGGCAACACGCCCGGGACTACAACAGCGTGAAAAGCATCCACCCCACAGGGGATGAGATCCTGGTGGGGTCTCAACGTGGTTTGTGGGCCATCGCCGGCGATTACACCGCCGTCTACGGCCTGCAGGAGCAAACATCGATCCCAGGTGACCTCACCCACGTTCTCCCCGTGGTCCACGATGGCGTGAGCGTGGTGTACGCCGGCGCTTCACCGGGTGAATTCGCCAACCTTCGCCTGATGGATCCGGGTGCCAACGACTCCGACTCCGACGGTATGCCGGATGGTTGGGAGGTCGTTCATGGATTGGACCCCACCGACCCTTGGGATGCGCTCTACGATTCGGACAGTGACGGTTTGGACCTCGACCAGTCAGGGGACATGAACCTTGAGCGCTTGTGGACCAATCTTGACGAATTCCGATACGTGGCGTCGACACCCGATGGGTACGATGCCACCGACCCACGGGAAGGCGACACTGACGGTGATGGGCTGGGCGACGGTTCGGAGTATTTCGGGTTCTTTTACGAGGCCTCCAACCTGTGGTGCCACTACACCGTGCAGATGGCGTATGTGTGCGGTGATGCTGCGGGCCAAGCTGCCAATGCGACCTACCTTGGTGTCGCCAACATCGACGCTCCGGTGGACCCGACCAACCCCGACTCGGACGGTGATGGAATGCCCGATGGCTGGGAGATTGAGCACCGCCGTTGGGTGGGCTCCACCTTCACAGGAGGCAACAACTGGACCCTCGACCCGTTGCGTGCCGAAGACGCGCTGTGGGATGCCGATGGCGATGGGCTTGCCAACCTGTGCGAATATCAATGGTCCATTGTACGTGACATTGCCGCGAACGGTGATCTGTATGAGTCCCATGGAGAGTCGTCAGCATCGGCGCAACAGTGGGCGACAGCGGACCCCAACAACATCGATTCGGACGGCGACACCCTCCCCGACGGATGGGAATCGGGCGGTTTCTGCGCCTGGGACCCAGCACGACAAGGCGTCAACCCCCTGAACGGTTCGGACGCCTTTGGGAACCCGGACGGGGACGGATACGACATCAACCGCGACGGCATCCTGTCCGCCAACGAAGCGTTCGTGAACTACCTGGAATACCACATTCGGGACCATTTGTTCATGGGCAACACCACCGTGGGTGGTGAACCCATTCCCAACGGATTCAACACCTCGCTCTTCGATTTGGTGGGTGACTTGGGTGCTCCCGAAGCAACGTTCGCTGAACGCGCTTCCGGAGCCGTGACGGCCGGCCAGTCGGCCTACAGCGTGGGTGCAGCCGACCCGCTGAACGCCGATTCCGATGACGACGGTATGCCGGACGGTTGGGAGGTTTGGTTCGCACGCTGGGACCAACTCGACGACGCATGGACCCTCAACCCGCTCGATGCCACGGACCGTTGGGGCGACGCCGATCAGGACGGCATGACCAACTGGGAGGAATACAACGTCATCGCTCCAGATGCGAGTGAAACCGACGCCAACCGTTCATCCCCTCAGTGGTTCGTGACCACCATCGGTCAAGCCTTTGCCTTCCAGCAATGGCCGGGCATTCCCACAACCGACTCCTTCGGTTCATTCGTGCCCAGCGACCAATACAACCTCACCGGTCCAACATCGGACCCCAACAACGTTGACACGGACGGCGACGGGATGTTGGACGGTGTCGAGTTGTTGTTCACGGCTTGGAACGCTTCGGCTGGCGTTTGGACGCTCAATCCGTTGGTGCCCGGGGACGGCGATTTTGACGGAGACGAAGACGGCCTTACGGACCGGCAGGAATTCGCCATCGCCGTTTCGCAACCCGACAACGGTGATGACCACCCTTCCGACGCACCGCTGCTTCACATCGACGGCGATCTTCAACAACCCACGGAAAAAGCACAACGGGTTTTCAACATCCTCATCTCCAAGGAAACTCGCGGTAAGCGCCTGCTCAGCGATTTCAACGCCTGGCAGCAAGGCGAGCCCCCCAACGCATTCCTGAGTGTGGTGTTGGGCATGACCGACCCGACGCTGTCCGATACAGACGGCGACGGCATGTTTGACGGCTTTGAGTACTGGTTCACGTCATGGGATTTGGATGCCAACCGATGGGCACTGAACCCCCTCATCGACAACGATGTCAACCTCGATTCAGACGGCGACAGCTACGATTGCAACCAAGACGGCACCGTAGACGCCAACGAGACCTACTCCAACCTGCGCGAATGGGAATCCCGAACGTGGGGGAAATACCTCAACCGCAACACCGTTCCGGTCGACCTTGGGATTGTAGATTTCGGAGAGGATGCCATGGCAGCCTACAGCGAAACCTTAGGGTACTCTGCGTTCCAAGCCCAACTGGCGTTGTACAACGATTTCGTTCGAAAGGGCACCGATTCGTTCAATCGCATGACGAAGATCAACGAATTCGACAGTGAAAACTTCAATCGCAGCCTCAGGGGCGTGTCCGACCCCACCCACGCCGACTCCGACGGCGATGGCATTCCGGACGGTTGGGAGTACTGTTACGCCATCTTTGGGATGAACGATGCAACGACGTTGTCGCATTGGGCCGCCAACCCAATCAACCCATGGGACGTCGACTACGACGGAGACCACGACGGCTGGTACGACCGCACCAGCTTCGACATTCCTGCCGAACAAGGCACGTGGGACAACCGTGTGTTCACCCCATCCGGGCAAGTCATCCAGAACGGTGTGGGCGATCTGCCGTTCACCAATGCTATGGAATACGCCAACAACACGCGACCGGATTTGAACGACAGCGATGGTGACAGCCGGACGTTCATCACCACGGTCGCAGCCGGTGTCGTGCAGTCGCACGTTCGTGACTTCAACTACTCCGACGGGCGTGAGGTGTTTAAGTACGGTTCCAACCCAAGCGACAACGACACGGACGGTGACATGCTTCCCGATTGGTACGAATACAAGTTGGCTTGGAACGAGAGCAACGACAACTTCAGTTCGTACTTGCCCATCCGAGTGACCTGGATCGACGTGGCCACCGGTGGCCCGTGCGACTCAGACACCAACTCGTGTTTGCCGCTTTCTAGGGACGCCGGTGATGGAACCCTCGGACGTCCGGAGGTGTCCATGGCCTGGTTCACGCTTGACCCCGCTGATGCCACCGATGCGAACCAGGACCCCGACCAGGACGGGAACTGGGACTGCAGCGGTGCAGGCGGTTGCACGTATGAGCCGTACACGAATTTTCAGGAATTTTACGCCATCACCACCAGCGAATACGCTTCACCGAATGCCGTACGACTGAGTGGATTGACCCATGAAGGCACGCCCGTGAGCGAGGGTTGGCAGTTCCGTGCAGCCCTGTTGGGATTGGGGCAACCCAACGAATTGGTGTTGAATTACCTCAAGCTGGACAAGTACGCAGGTCTCGACCGGCAGTACGGGTACATCGTGGACGACATGGACACGGATTTCCTCACCGTGAACCCTGATGACGATGTGATCGTGATGGCCGGCAACCGCACCGACCAATGGGAGATTTACTACGCTTCATCCCCCAACACACCACCGATTCGGAATGTGGGTGAGCACGAATTCGGTTGGTACATGCTGGACTTTGATGATGACCATCTCGCCGAGGGCAGCAACCCGATGAACTGGGACTCCGACGGCGATTGGATGAACGATTGGTTCGAGGTTCGCGACGATGAGGAAGACGGTGTGCGAGGTGATTCGTCGCCCATCAGGTATGACTCACGCCAAACCAGTACGTGACGGTTGGCCGCCTTGAACAGGAAGGCCCGGACCGCATGGTTCAAAGTCTATGTTGGCCGTGGCAGCATCATGCTCGGTAGCGGTCAGCATGGCGGTTCTTCAAAGACCGTGTTGTTTCTCATGGTCGCTTTGATGGTGCTGCTCCCCATGTCGCCCATGGTGGACAACCTCATGGCCCCAGCCGACGCTGCGGCAGGAACCCGACACGTCTACGAATTTCACGACGGTTCTGTAGAATACATCGCGCTCTATCAGGGCGCCAACCCCGATGCAGGGGCGCAAGTTTCGCTGCCCCGGGGCGCTGAGATCACCGATGTGAGCCTCACGCTGTCCGGAGCGTCTGCGACAGGATGGTCCCAGCTCGTGACCGATGACCGCTCGCATTGGGTTGCGGGCGAAGCGAGCGGAACAGACGGCCGCAGCGGTGACTTGACCCTTGCGCTGGACAGCACAAGTGATCTGTTTTTGCCCCACGGCCAAGACGCTTACATCGACCCGAACTCGGACGCATGGCTCGACAACGGCTCCTACGCCCTTCGGCAGCCGCACACCTCCAACGCCACCGAGACCCTCTTTTCTCAACAATTGACCAAGTCGTCAAACAGTTTCAACGCTCAGTCGCAGGGTGCCATCCTCAAGCACCACGATTGGTTGTTCCTCTCCACGTGGTCGTCGTCCTCCTTCCACAACGTTGTCCACCGACTGTACCCCAACAACGCCACGCGAGAATCCATCATTACGCTCGACCAAGCCGAGTGCACCCTGCCTCAGAAGTACTCTAACTCCTATTACGCCTACTATGGATTCCGGGACTGGACGGTCACGGACGATGAACGCCTCTTTGGCATCCTTTCGGGTTATCGCTACTTCTACGGTTCCTCGGCCCCAACCCAGTACCACCGTGTGATGGAAATGGATGTTTCTCGGGACGATGTGTGGACGTGCATTGATTCGTACGATGTGTCACCATCCGTTGGCGAATACACCGGCATCGCTTACGACCGCACCACCGATCAAGTGTGGATTGCCCACAACAACATGAACCGGTTGTATGCCTATGATTTCGCCAGCGATGGCACCGGCAGTTACACCCGGAGCACGGACTTCTTCACGTACACATCCTCATCGGGTTCATCGTGGTACTGCGGGGGGTCCGATCCCGGCGGCAGCCGACAAATGTTGCGAGGATTGGAAGTCAACGGCTCGACATTCTACATGCGCTGTCAGAAGGAATACTACTACAACGACCGGGACAGCCTTGAGGCATGGTCGGTTTCCGGATCATCGCAAGCCCTGATCCCTGAAACCACGACTCGGCAGATCTCAAGCATGGGCTACGGCCTTCAATTCGACGGCCAACGCTTCATATCAGTGGACGCCGGCTATAGGACCTCGTCAAGCCCCACTTACCGAGAATTTGGAACGGGTTGGGAATACGAAACCACCCCTGCACCAGGCACCACCACATGGTACGGGGATGTGCTGGTCACGGATGACGACATCGTTGCTGCCAACGTCGAAACCTACTGGTCAGCAGCGTCCATTGGTGACCGTGTGGACTACTGGGTGTCCGCTGATAACGGCACCCATTGGGAGCAAGTCACGTCCAACACGACCATTCACTTTGCCTTCCCGGGCAACGAACTGGTGTGGAAGGCCCAACTCATCGGGTCGACTGCCGTGTCCTGGTGGGTGGACATCGAACATGCCTCGGCCTACACGGCCAGTGGCGACTGGACTTCGCCGCATTTCAACACCGGTACCAAGGTGGGGAAGGTTCGTCCCTCATGGACGGCCGATGTGCCCGCAGGCACCACAATGCAAGTGATGGTTTCCAACGACAACGGCACAACCTGGCTTGAGGCTCAGAATCAAATGGAAACCAGCTTTTCCACTGAAGCTGCCGGCAACACCTTGCGGTATTCCATCCTCATGACCAGCACAAGCCCGACCCTCACACCCACCGTGGATCGTTTCGTGCTTGAATACGAGGAAGGGTACCCCGACCGGCCCATGATCGACGTTGGTGCAGACGGTACCTACGACTGGGAATCCGACATCTTCCTGAACGAATCCAGCGTGGTGGCTAGCGACGACTCTGAAATCGGGGTCATCGTCAAACGAGCGCCGACCCTTGTTGACGCGTTCAATGCCTTCGTGCCGGACAACGGCGACGGTATGGTGAACGTCCCGTTGGCCATCAAGGCAGCGAGTTCTGGGCGCGTGAAGCTCTCCAACATCGACATCACCTACGCCATGCAAACACGAGCCGTCGACGCTGGGTTTGAGGGTGGGTTGGCCGCACCCGACGGGATCTTCCGCAACCTCATCGCGCGCGTCGCCCCCGGTGATGATGTCGACTACGTGACGGAAGCCACGGTGATGCTCAACCACGCCAACGGTGTTGACCCCGGCTTCACGTGGGAGAGGGGCGATTCCTGCAGCCTCATCGATGATGCAGGTGGCATCGTGGTGTTTGACACCGCAAACTGCACCTCGATGGTGGACAGTGCTGGTGTGGTTTCCATTTGGATGCCCACGAAGGTCAACTGGAGTTGGGACGACCAGACCGATACTGAAGCCATCATCTCCGTGGAAGACGATCTTGGCGTGGCGGTGGACCGTTGGAACACGGAGGGCATGGACTTGGTCATTGAGAACGACATCCAACTCGACGGGCTCCGGGTTTGGGAAGAAACCGGCCGTCAACTCTACCCAATGGATTGGGTGCGAGGCGGTTTTAATTTGAGTTTCACCGGCAGCATGCACTTCCAGGATTCTCAACTCATGCCCCCCTCCGGGACGTTTGACCTCCAAATTTTGGGCCAAAACGTCACGTTTGATGGTGACCCGATCGACGAGCCGTTGTTGTTGTATCAGGAAGCCAACCCTGCTTTTGGTGATTTCAACATCACGGTTCAATCACCCATTGAATCAGCACCGGGCGGTATGGTGTTCTACGTTCAAGCCGTGAACATGGAAAACGGCTCAACCTTCACCAATCCCAACTACAACACCATCCGCCTCATCCTTGACGGTAACTCCCCGCTCGTTCTCAGTGCCACTCCTGGGGACGGCGAGGAGCGCCATGTCGGTTCAGCAGGTGCTGGCCAGCCGCTTTCCATCGTGATTCAAGACTCGGTTGACCCACCGAGTCAAATCAACCTGCATTACTGGGTCGGTTGCAATCCCAGTGAGGCCATCGGTTGCCACGACTACAATTTCGACGGCCTTCCCAACGAAGACGAGTACGAGATGACCACCCTCTCCTCTCCCGAAACCCGGGCCGGTGGGCTCAACATTTTCGAAGGGCTCATCGATGATTCCATGCTCCTCCACCGACAGCGCGTTTCGTTCTTCGTGACGGGAGAGGACGGCCAGAACAACGAGATCGCCATGGGTCGAGGTCCGGTGTGCCCCACCAGCACCGTTGCCTGTGGCTTCCGACCCGGTGAGACACCACCCGACTGGAACGCCGACCTGTCAACGTACTTCATCCGTCAAGAATTCGAACCGGTCATTGACCTCGGCAATTCGTCCATCCTCGGTCACGACGACAGCGAACCCCTTCACCCCGGGGTACCCTACACGGTTCAGGTGAAACTTGCTGATTACAACGGGTGGCGGGACATCCAAGCGGTTCAGGTCGCCTTGGGAGGCGACTTTGATGACGATGAATCGTCGATGTTCATCTCCCTCGCAGCGGATGAACACGGTCAACCCCGGGCCGTGATGACCTCTGGAAGCGACAAGATCGCCGTTTCCAACCTTTACTCAACGGTGGAACTGGATGCCAACAACGACAGCCTTGTGGTCATCCAAGCTCGGTTCCAGTTGACATGGATGTTCCCCGAGACGTACGACACCAACGGTGAAAGCACGTTCATCCCCAAGATCAAGGTCACCGACATGCCCTGCAACGAAGGTGAATCCCAACCCTGTTTCGAGGTCGAAGAAGGGCTTGGCGACAACCATTGGAGCCTTGACAACGACTTCCGCTTCGACACCGAACAAGGCCACATTCGCGCCATTGAACTTCGCAATTCGGTCAACCACTACACCTCGGAAAACTTCGAATCCATCATTGGAGCAGGCCAAGCCCTGCGCATCACGGGTCGTGTGCTATTTTCCGAAACGGAAACGCCAGCACCGCCCGGGTCGTTCGATGTCGTGTTTGGTGATTTCGAGAACAACTGGCAAACCTCAACCCGGGAGGACGGTGAATTCTCGCTGGACTTGTTGGTGCCGGCCGTGCGCTCCGGTCGCCTCGATTTGCGTCTCAGCATGGACGATCTTCCAGGTCTTGCGTTGGATGAATCCGACATTCAACCCCGTCTACGTTTGGTTGTTGACAACGAGCGCCCCACGATCGACAGCATGTCGTTGAACGGCGTGCTTGCAGGACAACCGCTCCCCATTGGACAAGCTGACCACATTGACGTTCGTTTGGTGACCCGGGACGAGAACGGGTTTGACTTGGACGAGCCCGCCGTGCTCCATTACCGGGTGGTTGCAGGTGAATCTGAGATCTCCAGAGGAAGCGTGTTGCTCCCCGATGTGACCGCCTTCGGTTCTGAAATCTTCTGGAGCGGTGTCCTCGATTTGACCGACTCCGGCGCCACCACGTTGCTACCGAGTTACACCGTGGACGTGTGGATTTCGGGGTCGGACGAAGCTGGCAATCCGTACGATACGGCGGACAACACAATGATGACGCCCTTCGCTTCTTGGCCCTTGTCGTTGACGGGTCCCAACATCGACCTCCAGCACGAGGCCACCGTGCTGTCGTGGGACACACCGAGTCCATACGCCGGTTCCACGGCCACCATGATGGTGAGTGCCAACAACCTGGGTGGCGACGGCCAAGTGGTGGTCGCCCTTCAGCGCTTGACGGAAAGCGGTTTCTGGGCCACCGACGCCAACCAATCGGTTGACGCCATCGCAGGCCAACCCATCGCAGCCGGTTTGTCCATCACCGCTTCCGGTGACCCTGGCGATTCCTTCGCTTACCGTGTGGTGGTGTTCGTTGACGGCGTGGAAATGGACCGTCAGATGGTACCATCTCTGCTCGTGAAAGAGGTCACGGTTCGTGACGGCGAGGCACTTTCTCAACAACTCTCGGATGACCTGTTCAGCGTGACGCTGTTCTTGATTGCCCTGGGGTCGGTCTCCTTCGGCATGTACGCACTGGTCATGCGTCGTCGAATGCTGGCACCGCCTCCCGAAGAGGCGTTGGTTGACCAGACGGAGGACGTGATGAATCAGATGGCCGCAGAAAAAGCCGTTCCAGCGATCGCTCCAACCGTGATTCAACCCGATGCTGCCGGCTCGCCCCCGCCGCCTCCCATGAACGCTCAACCCCCTGCGCCAGCCATCGACCGTTCGCAGCCTCCTCCCCTGCCGCCGAACGGTCTTCCTGATGGTTGGACGGAAGACCAGTGGGCTTCCTACGGTTGGCAGTACATCGACGCCCTTGGCTCGCAATGAGGTGGGCTCGTTTGACCGGGGTCGCTGACGACACGTCCGGTCTCGTGACGCTTCAGGAGCGAACGGTGAACCTCATCAATCAACTTACCATGCCGGTGGTGGAAGTCGCCTTGGTGCTGCAAAAGCATCTGAACGCGCTCATGAACACCCTCGAGGAACACGCTCAATCGGTGGGTCAGCCCTTGCCGCAGCGTGCTGCGGCTCCGTGGCCGCTCGATGCTGAACCCAGTGAACCCACAAGCCAATTTGCGTTGGAAAAGGTCATGGACATTGTTGACACCCAGCGAATGGACATTCTGGACACGTTGATTCGCGTGACGCTTGTGGAGATCGATGTGACAGTGCTCGAGGCGGTGCTCGCTCTTCGGCAATGGGAGCATTTGGTCAGAACACAATTGGCCCAAGTCAACGGTCCCGGTCAACTGTTTTCCCCATTGGCCATTCCCGAGGACTGGTGAGGGCGGGGTTGAAAAACAAGGGAGAGCAGGTCGGAACCATGCCCTCAGCGTGGATGCGAGGCTTCCTCATCGTCCTGCTGGTGTTTTTTGCACCGATGGCAGGGTGCCTTGGAGGCGCTGTTGACGATTTGGTTCCTGAACGAAAAGGAATCCCCGGTGGGCTGACACTGGCATGCTTGCAGGACGACCGGTTCACCTCCATGGTGGTGGAGATCGACTATGAAGCAGGGTACAAACCCCTCACGAGCAGCACCGACATGTTGCTTGAGCGCCTTGAATCGGTGTGTGCCAAACCCAACGGAATCACCCTTGAATTCGAAGCGGTCAATTTTGATCATGATGGTGCGTGGAGCGATACGGACGTCCGCACCGAGGCGTGGGCTGCCAAGTCAGGCGAGGTCCAAGACGGTGGTGTGTTGCGATGGCAAATCATCTTCCCAGCAGGTGAATACGACCAGGATGGGGTGCTTGGTGTGGCGGTCGATGCTTCCACTGTGGCCCTGTTCGGCGACACCATTCAGAATGCAGACGGGCCGTTCGGACGACCATCGGTGGAAGACGTTGAAAACAGCGTGATCATTCACGAGGTGGGCCACCTTCTTGGGCTGGTGAACCTGGTCTACACCTCGCCAGTGGACCACGAGGACGATGACCATCCCGGCCATTCGAGCAACGAGGATTCTGTGATGTATTGGGCGGTTAATTCGGCCGATTTGGCCAACATTTTCTTTTCCTCACTCCCCAATGAATTTGACGAGAACGACCTGAACGACCTCGCTGGTCTTGCCGATGGTTCCATAGCAGCGACCGATCAGCTCTGGACTTGACGGTTTGTCATAAAGGCGACAGCGTCCCTCCACGCATCGAAGATGGACCACATGTAGAGCCCCACCCACAGCACGATCGTGAAGGCCAGTGGAATTTGCAGGAAACCCCATTCAATCCCACGTCGATGCTCACGGTTGAAATGTTGACCCAAGAACAAGAAGGGGACCAGCGCCAACATTGCCGTGATCAACGGGCGCAGGGCCCCCCAAGTGCCCACGCCAAAGGTGATTTCCCGCCAAATTTCACGAATCAAGCGAACGGGTGACATGCGTTGCCGAGTGGCAGTTTGGTCTTGGCCAAGCACCACCACCAACTCCTCTTCCATGGTCGCACCGCACGCTGTCCTGCAGGTGAGGCTTTGTGAACATGACGCCGGCCAGGGGGCGCAGGCTCCATATTGCTTGGTGTCGACGGTGGTCCATGGCCCACCGTCGGGTGCTTGTCACCGGTTTCGAACCCTTTGGTAGCCACACGGTGAACATCAGCCAAGAGGTGGTCCGCCGACTCGAAGGCGCTCACGAGCGACCTCTGGATGGGGCGAGTGGGTCGCTGCCGTTGACGATGGAGGTTGATGTGCTGACGGTTGATGCAGCAGGTGCACGCCGAGTTGCCGAACGGTTGGAGCACGGTGAACGATGGGATGCCATCCTTCACCTCGGTTTGTGCGATTCGTGCGATGTGACGCGGTTGGAGGTTCGTGGTGCAGATGACCTTTCCATGCGCATCCCCGACAATGCGGGACGTCAGGTGGCCTCCTCCAAGGTCACGGGGTTGGGCGATGTGGGCGCCCGACTGGACCCAACGGTTTGGCCGGTTGGTGCCCTGTCTTCAGCGGTAACGGTGTCCCACGATGCAGGTGCGTTCATCTGCAACGAAACCTACCATCGCACGCTGATGGCGTTGCACGCTTGCATCGATGTCACTGGCTTGCCGGTCCCGTGCCTGTTTGTTCACCTGCCATCCCACAAGCGCATGGCCGTTGACGATGCTGTCCGGCTGGTGATGGAGGTGCTGTCGCTGATGCTTCAGTCACCACCCTTGGGTGTGGACGTGGTGGCGGGTGTGGTCCCCACCGTGGACGGGCGTGTGCTGATCGCTCGCCGTGGACCCGACCAATCCCATGCTGGTGCATGGGAATTTCCGGGCGGTAAAATTGAGCCCGGTGAACACTGGCGGGAAGCGTTGGTTCGTGAATGGGTCGAAGAATTGTCCATTCGTGTCCGCCCAACACAACTGATTGGGTCTCGATCGAGCGGCTCAAATGATGCACAACACCACGTGCACGCCGTGCTGTGCGAGCCGATCGATGAAGCGGTGAACGTGACCTTGTCCGCCCACGACGCATGGTTGTGGTGGCTGCCTCAGGTGGGCGATGAGCGACCATGGGTGGGGCGCAACGGTGAATTGGCCGATGAACTCGCTGGCCGATTCAATGCCAAGTGCTAGCTTCTCCGTCCTGGGTCATGCTTCGCTCGTCGCCGATCGCCCGAGGGACTTGGGACCGGCCCGGATGCCACGTTGCGGCCTCCAACCAATCGCCAAGGCCCCGCCCCGTAAGCCGAACGTCAAACGTGCCGCCAACGGGTTGTTCATCGGGAATGGGAAAGGCCACCTTCCCGGCTGAAGCGGCTTGGCGGCCGATGTGGAAGTGCGTGGTTTCATCATGAAGGAACCGACTCATGGCATCCAGCGCCGTGTCGAGGATCCGTTGCTGGTGGAGCGCATCAAGGAATGCGTTCATCGAAAGTTCGGTCCATTCCAGGGTGCGGTCTTGGTTCACCCCGAACGAAGGGGGGGCCAAATCGTCGGGGGCGGTCACCTCTGGGAAAAAATGAGCGAGTGCGTCAACCACGCGTGTTCCGTCGTCGGCACCTCGGAGCACTGTGGTGACGGTGCACGCAATGCCTTCGTCGACGCCGGTGAGGCGGACCCTGCTGGCGACCATGTGTCCCCCATGCCACATGTCTACAAGAACTTCGTCAGCCACAGCATTGGTGCCGAAGGCGTCAAAGGTTCCCACACCGAGCCATGTCCATGGAGGTGAGCGAAGGACCGGTGTTGGCCACCGTGGTGCCCTTGCTCAACGAAGGCGAGCATGTGGGTTCTTTGCTGGAGTCACTTCTTGACCAAACCATGGCGCCTGAAGCCCACACGGTTGTCTTGGTGGATGGAGGGTCGACCGACAACACCCTCGAAGCCATTGAAACGGTGTTGGCCCAACGGTCCACAAGGCTTCCTTCGGTCCATCTGGTGCACAATCCTGAGCGTACAGTCGCCCATGCCCGCAATTTGGCGCTGTCCATGTTGCCCAGGACGGTTGAATTTGTCGTGGAGTTGTTGGGGCATGCCACCATCGAGCGCACCCATTTGGAGGACCGCATGGTCGCTTGGCAACTGGCGGAACAGCAGGCAGGGGCTCCGCTGGCCGGCGTCGGGTGCAAGGTGGAGGGTCTTGTGGGCGAGCAAGCCCTTGTCGCCGGGTGGATTGATGCGGCCCTTGCATCTCCGCTGGGTCAAAGCGATGGCCAATTCAGTCGGTTCACTGCACCTGGCCCCACCAAGGTTCCCGCCTTTGTGACGCATCGCCGCTCCGCTTTGGAAGAGGTGGGCGGTTGGGACACGGATCTGTTGACCAGTCAGGACAGCGATCTTTCCATGCGCCTGCTGAAGGCGGGGTATGCGCTTCACCGTGTGCCGTCACCCACGGTCCGCATGGCTCGACGCACCACGTTGAGAAAGTGGTGGAAAATGGGCCATCGTTACGGATTTTGGCGGACCAAGGTCCTGCTCCGCCATCCATCACGCTTCCGTTGGGTTGAGTGGCTTCCGTGGACGGGTGCGGTCGCTACGGCGTTGGCCTACCTCATGGCCGCTCCCCTCTGGTGGATGGGCACCGCAGCCTATGGGTGCGTGTTGGTCGCCGAGGGCATGCGCCACGTTCGTTCGGGCCCCTCCTACATCGTGGGTGTGCCCCTGTGTTTGTTGATGCTGCATGCAAGCTTTTCGTTGGGGTTACTGGACGGTTTTCTGCGTCGAGGGAGACCCGCATCCGACCGTTGAACAGCAACCCCATACCTACATGAAGCGACGGGTTGACCACGCTTCATGGCTGGTACGCGTCGGCAGACCGCACGCGGCCTTGCTGTCCTGCCGTTGCTGTTGATGGGTGCGTTGCACATGAGCGTGCCACCCCTGCGGGGGACGTTCGAACTTGAACCTCGCTTGATGGGGGTTTGGTACGTTTTCGCAATGGTGCTTGGGTGGGTGTTGTTTCGTCGCTCACGCGTGGTCAAGGATCACGAATACAACCGGACCCAAGCCATGCGTTCGGTTCGGCACGTCTACAAGGCGGAAGCCGAGGGGATTTGGGACCGCAACGTCGTGCTCGACGGGACGCTTCCCGATGCCGGTCCGGCGACCATGAACCGGTCGGTGGGTGCCCTTGCGCCCGAAGTGGGCGAGCGAGAACTCAGCAACGACGACAAAGTGGACGTCACCGTCTTGACCTCGGCCCCACACATTGTGGCGGCCTCCGGACGGGCCGTACCGGGTGTCGGGGTGGAGACGACCGATGTCGACCGGACGTTGGGTGCTGAGGCTCGCCAAAGCCCCATGGATCGGTTGTTGGATGCAGTTTGGGGTTGGTTTGGACGCGACACCCGTTCCGAACGTGAGGCACAACGCCAAGCACGAATGCAGGCGCGTTCCTCTGCAGCACCGGTCATCGCACAACGTCCGGTGGCCCCGATTCGCACTTCGTCCTCTGTCGACAACGATGTGGTGCAAATGACCTCCATGAGCGATTCAGGCGGCGTGGAGACGGTGCTCGACGGGCGAGGTGCCGAGCGGGCGGAGGACGACGGCACCGATTACACAGCACCAGCACCGGCCGTAACACTGGAGGAAATGGCCGGTATCAAACCGTTGAGCCGACCTACCGCAACGGGGTTACAGTGCCGAGGTTGCGGTGGAAGTGCGCCTCAAGGAACGGACTATTGCCCGCATTGCGGTTTGGACCTGTGAGTCCGGGCGTGAATTTCAAAGAGGTCGGGTCATCGTCCTGAAACGGAGCGGACGAAGATGGCCAGCAAGCGAGACTACTACGAGGTCTTGGGTGTTGAACGGTCTGCTTCGGACGCCGAACTCAAAAACGCCTTTCGACGTCTTGCCCGTAAGTACCATCCGGACCGAAGCACCGAAGAGGATGCAGAAAACAGGTTCAAAGAAATTCAGGAAGCCTATGCGGTCTTATCGGACGAACAGAAACGGGCACAATACGACCGCTTCGGTCACGACGGCCCCCAAGGCAATCCGTTTGGTGGATTTGGCGGAGGTTTCAACATCAACCTCGAAGACATTTTGGGTGGTGATTTCTTTTCCTCCATGTTCGGCGGGGGCGGTCGCCGTCGACGCCAAAGCGGTTCGGACATCCTCCTTCGGCACACCGTGGAATACACGGATGTGTTGAACGGCACAGACCAGGAAGTGACCCTCGATCTACCCCAACCCTGCGATGGTTGCGAAGGCACCGGTGCAGAAGGCGGTCGGTTGACCGCTTGCTCGACATGTTCTGGCCAAGGGCAAGTCCGCGTCCGTCAACAGATCGGCCCGTTCGTTCAGGAAGCGGTCCAAGCGTGCAGGGATTGCGCTGGCCGAGGTCAGGTGAGCGACGTTGCCTGCGGGGAGTGCGATGGCAACGGTCAGCAAATGAAGAGCAGCACCCTGCGGTTCAAAGTGCCGTTGGGTGCCGAGGATGGGACGCGGATGCGCATGCGAGGCAAGGGGGAACCCGCACCGCAAGGCGTCGGGTCGCCCGGTGACCTCTTCATAGAACTCGAACTTGCACCGCACCCGTTCTTTGAGCGGTCCGGTTCCGATCTGATCATGTCGCTGCCCATTGGCTACGCCGATCTGGCGCTCGGCACCAGCGTGACGCTTGACCACATCGATGGCGAACCTTTGGTCATCAAGGTCCCCGCCATGTCCAATTCAGGCGAGACGGTTGAAGTTCGCAAGCGAGGTTTGCCCCGTCAACGGGGCGGGGGTCGAGGTGACGTTGTGGTGTTGTTGAAACTTCACATGCCCAAGAAACTCAACCGGGCTTCCAAGAAATCACTGGAAAGCTTGCGCGAAGCGCTGTCGCCGTCCGACATCGATGCCGCCATCAAAGAGGACGCTCAGGAACGCCGACGTCGTGGTTGATTCATTCTTCTTCCATCAACACCGTTCGGGGCACACGGGAGGCAAACGGAACCTCGTCCATTCTGCCGTTCAGTTCCACGTCCACTGCACTCGCTGGACCGAGGAGCTCGACGTAAACGTACACCCGGTGCCCCTCCTTCAAGGTGTCAAGGAACACTTCCTCCCCGTGATGAAGGAACCGTGGCTCAACGTGAACCACCTCAAAGGCGGCCCCTTGTGGAGCGTCGAACCTCAACGCAGCGATGTTCCAGTCGCCCTTGGTCACGTAAACGCCCACCACGAGGGGCCACGCCCGTTCAACGCGGGCGAGCCGCCGGTCAACCTGCCAAACGCCGAGCTCCAAACCGTCCGTGGTGTGGGTTTGAACGGGTGTTCCCCATGCCTTGTCTCCGTCTTCCCAAGGGAGTTGGGCAACGGCCGAAAGGGCTCGAATCAGATCTTTTCGTGAAGCCTTTGCCGTGGACTCACCAGCGGTCAACCGGTCAGCGTACCAAGCCAATCGCGAGCGTTTTTGGATGATTTCACCTGCAAACCGCCGCTCCCGGCGAAGGTTGAGGTACAGGATTGCGACGGGGATCAGAAACAATGCACCGAGGAACCATCGAGCGATTTCACCCCATCGCAGGGCATCATCGCTGGGTTCGAACCACGGCTCTTCACCTTCGTCCATCAATTCGTACCCGGGCACCACGGTGTACTCCAACGGCTCAACGTCCTCACCCCATAGGTGCGTGATGGTGGCGTTGGCGTCCTGGAGTCGGAATTGGACGTAGTGGGTTCCCCGACCAACCTGCAACCCAATGCGCAGTTGGTCGGTGACGGGCCGAGTGATTTCGGTGTTCAACACCTCACCCGTGGTCTGATCGATGTCCCAGACTTGCGCCTCCAGCCCTGCCACATCCCCGTCGAGCGTAAATTCGACGAAGTGGATGGAATCCTCCCATCCATCGACCACCAATCGATAGGTGTCGGCAACATCGTGCACGGCCAGTGTCAGCGAAGCGTGGGTGGCTGAAGTGAGGTTGAGCACCGGCCAGGACGCATTGTTGTCCTCGAGGTTGTGGGGGCGGTAGCCAGGAGCTTCAAGACCGTTCACGTCGGCATACGACAACGCCAGGAGTTCCACAGCGAACGCTGCCGTCTGGTTGACCACCAAGCGGCCAGCCGTCACCCCAGGGTAAGGGTACTCGGTGTGGACATTCCCTCCACTGAGGTTGACCGTGGCCCCCGTGACCCACACGCCGTCCATAAGCTGGTCAATCCTCAGTTGGGTGTCATCAAATCGGTGGGTGGCGGTCAGTTTGGTGTTGGGCGTCCAATCAAAAAAGGCTGAGGCGGTGTCGTGACCCAGCACGGTGGTGCCGTGCGTGAGGTTTCGGTCGGTCAAATCGATGGGCGCCTGTGCAGCATGCCTGAAGACGTGGGCAGCCCAGTCGACCTCCGTTTCGGGCGTGGCAAGGCGAACCACCCATCGTCCATCCGTCTCCGCTGTCCAATACCCCGAAACCGGGTGCTGGTCGGCCGGCATCAGATGAGGCGAAGGAACGGACAACCGCTGTTCATCCAGGCGTTCTGAAGCGCCGTCCTGGAAGTAGACCTCGATGTCCACTGCGCCCGTCGTCATCAACCACTGCCATTCCAATGTGTCACCCTCGAATGCGTCCACAATGTGGAATTCATCCGAGCCGTCAAGGGTGCCGATCGCCAAGAACGCAGGCGCATCGTCAGTGGGCACCACCCCGTTGAGCATGCCGCGTTCGGGGTCCATGCAGGATCGGTTGGCGTCACACAGGCCTGCGCCGTGGGGGGCGGCAGGTGCCGAGGGGGCCGGTCGCACGCTCGGGTGGTTCTCAACAAAACCGACGACGATGAAGTATCGAACGGTTTCGGTCAAGGTGGCGTTGATGCGAACTTCAGCTTCACCTCCTGTTTCGCTGATGCGGCTGAGCACGTGCGTGCTTTCGGTGGTTTGACCGTCGTGGCCAACAGCGATGGTGCACCCTTCGCATTCAACCCCCACCATCAGCCCGTCACCCGGATTGAGGTTGAGGGTGGCCGCGACGGTGTCCCCCGCTTGGAGGTCAACCACGGCGGCGGTTGAATGGGTCCCGAGCGTCGACGCATCTTGTGCGGTGACCGATGCCGCCGTCAACCACGTCGACATCAACAGGATGCCAAGCATGGCGACCGCTCGAGCACGGTTCATGCTGGGGCCTGTCCGCCACCGCTTTCAAACCAACCGTTGTCAATCGGTTCAAACCTTTGAAGAACAGCGGTGAAACCCAAGGCACATGACCGGTCCATTGGCCCGCACCGTGATGGCCAGGGACCGCATGGCGCGTTGCTGGGGGCTTGGTGACCGAAAGACCCCCTCTGCCATGACCCCTGCGTGCGTGCTGAGCGATGGCGACCCCGAACTTCCCTGCCATGAAGCGCCCTTTCACGCCACGCGTTCCGATGACCTCCCAGCAACCATGACCGTTCGTTCCAGAGGCGCTTTCGTCCCGCCTGCGTTCGACGCCTTGGGCCCGGCGTACACCGTGAACGTGGGGCACGTGCTGCCGCCCTCCCTCGAGGAGGCCAACGCCGGTGAAGCCCAAGGCACGGGGCAACTGCTGCCGGTGTCGTGGCAACGCATGCACCACGATGAAGGCCTGTTGGACACATCGTTGCAGCCCGAAATCGTGGTGTTAACGGATGCACCTCAGTTGGCGGCGCAACCCGGAAAACTACCACAAGCGCTGCTCACCTTGAAGCAACGGTTCCCGGGGGCCTTTATTTGGGCACCCGGTCTTGCGGGTCCCGACAATATGGCGGTGCTTGCGTCCATGGGTGTGGACCTGTTCGACCTGGCGCGATGCCGGGAAGCCGTGGCCCACGGTGCGTTGTTAACGGTCAACGGCCCACGCTGGCCGTTGGCCGGTGAATCGGTCACAATGGACGATCAACTGGCCCACTGGACGGCAGCCATCGCCGAAGTTCGAGCCGCCATTCAACAAGGCACGGTCAACACGTTGGCCGAACGACAGAGCCTCTCAAGCCCGCGCTCGGTGGAGCACCTGCGGCACCATCGACGGTTGGTTGGCCAGTTAGAGGGTGTGCTCGCCTCCCACGTCAGTGCATTGACCACGTTCCCGTGCTACACGTCGACGGTGCTCACCGATCCGCTCGTCATGGACTGGGAACGGTTCATGATGGAGGCCTACGAAGCGCCTGAGGCAACGCGAACGGTCATGGTGTTCTTGCCGTGCTCGGCTCGCAAACCGTATCGCTTGTCCAAAACCCACGACCGCTTCCTCCACGCGATGCGTTCAAGCGCATGCCACGAGGTCATGATGACCTCGCCGCTAGGCATCGTCCCGCGCGACCTGGAAGACGTTTGGCCCGCTGCTCACTACGATGTGCCGGTCACGGGTGACTGGTCGCTTGAGGAAGAGGCACGAATCAGGCGGATGCTCTCACGACTCGTCGAACGAACGGGGTACGCCACGGTCATCAACCACACCGGGTTTGACCTGAGTTTCCTCGACGTCGAGGTGGTCGACACGCGCAAAGGTCGTGGCTCAACGCATCACGATGCGCTGAACGATCTCGGTGCGGCGGTGAAGGCGGCCGTCGAGCAACACGGTTTGCGCAATCAGAAAAACAGCGAACGGTTGAAGCAGAAATTCATGAGCATCGCTCGCAAATCCACACTCAACGATGCCTGGGTCCTTCCGTTGCGCATTAAGGGCAAGTTGCCGAGATGGCGTTTGGAACTTGACGGTCAACAATTGGCCGTGTGGTCCATCGATCGCAACGGATTCTCGTTTTCCAGGGCCGCCATCGATCACCTCCATCAGCACGGAGCGCTGAGAACGGTGTCCCTCAACCCCGACATGGATTGGCGCGGTGACGTGTTTGCTTCCATGGTGGAACGTTACGATCCATCCATTCGCCAGGGGGACGACCTGATGATCCTCCAACGCGGCGAACCGGTCGGCTTGGCGCGTGCCGTTTGCCCGGGCTGGGAATGGGCCACCACCATTGGGACCCTCGCCAAATCGCATCAACGCAAGAAGAAGTGAACGCAAGGCCCCTCGTGCCGGTGCGGAGTGGTTAAGAAGGGGAGATAAGTCGGAAGGCCGCCCGGTGATGTCTTTATGGCGCGTATGTACAAATCTCGCAAGGGAAAAAGCGGCTCCTCTCGCCCCCACGTTTCGGCGGCACCCGAATGGTCCAACACCAACAAGGATGCCGTGACGTCCATCGTTCTTGACCTGTCCAAAGCCGGTCATTCCAGCGCTGAAATCGGCACGGTCCTCCGCGACAAACACGCCGTCCCCAACGCCCGCCTCGTCCTTGGCAAGCGCATTTCCCAAGTCCTCGCCGACCACGACATGCTCGGCACCTACCCCGAGGACATGATGAACCTCATGCGCCAAGCCGTGGGCATCATCAACCACCTTGGTTCGGGCAACCACAAGGACATTCACAACAAGCGAGCCCTTGAAATCACGGAAGCCAAGATTCGAAAGTTGGCCAACTACTACAAGGGTGAAGGTCGCTTGCCCGCCGACTGGCGCTACAAGCGTGACGAGCTCCGCCTGATGGTGGAGTGATTTTCACCAAACGCTCACCTTCTTGAGGTGTCGCTCCCTGCTCGGTGTGCTGAGCATGCGCGACCTGCTGTCCCTCCCACTGTTTTCCGGCATCGCCTCGAGGATGCGTGAAATCGCGGACACCATCAGCCAAACGCCGTTGGTGCACCTTCATGCACCTGCTACCTTGACAGGTGTCCTTGCCATGGCTCAATTGGAAGCGGCCTGTCTGGACGCTGGCTTGGCGTACAGCCGTCGTTTTTTTGCCCCCAAAGCCCACCGACCTCGTGACGAACCTCCCTCAGTGCCGATCGCCAAACAAGGATGCACGGTGGGCCTCATGACAGAGGAACCCACATGGTCCTTGTCCGACCTCGAAGCACTACCGTGGTTGCGCATGACACCGCTGTCGACCAGCGTGGTGACCGGTTCAAGCAACAAAGCCCACCAAGGCTCTCTCGATGTGGTGGCGCAGGCTGCTGCGATTGCGGCTTTGTTGGCACCCAACGGACGCCGTGTTCGTTCCGTTCGTCCCATGGCCTCGTTGGGCATGTGGATGGGGAGCGCCTTGGACACGTCCATGGACATCTTTCACAACGTCTTGATGCACCAACTGCACGCTGAGGGGTCGTTGCGATTGGTGCCGCTTCCCGAAGTGAAGCAACCCAAGGCGGGCCTCATCCCCAACGTCTCACAGCGTCGTGTGGCGAAGTTGTCCAAGGCATGGCCAACCATGGCCGTGGAGGGTCGTCGCCAGGCTTTGAGCGAATTGGTCCTCCCTGCGTTGACGGTCCGCACACTGTCCACCCCTCGGTTGGAATCCCTGGTTTGGTTCCGAATGGTGGTGGGTGAGGACCCTGTTGACCTGGTCAGCCAAATCCATCACCACATGGAGGCTTGGCCAACCGAGGCGGTTGATGTGAAGTCGCACTGCAGCAAGGTACTGGACGACTGGTTGGGGACGGGTTCCCTGTGGCTGGGATCAACGACGGATTGAAATCCCTTGGTGGCGTGGGGTTTTCATGGCGATTGAGCGATTGTTGACCGGAAGCATCCAATCGCAACTCCAAGGGTTGTTGTCCACGGAAGATTTGGTCATTGAGGCGTTCCGAGAATTGGTGAAGGATGAACTCAAAGCCCACGTTCGTGCCAAAGTGGACAGCGATCCTGAAC
>Ga0255777_10000518_pt1 | contig 36415 bp, 51 predicted proteins | sample 101ome_15_FD_179975 | JGI IMG/M metagenome (GOLD analysis project Ga0255777, IMG submission 179975) | Coastal salt marsh microbial communities from the Groves Creek Marsh, Skidaway Island, Georgia - 101402AT metaG (version 2) | ecosystem: Environmental > Aquatic > Marine > Intertidal zone >... | reverse complement strand
AGTATCTGTTGCATCAATTCCAAAAATAACATCTGCCGAACCAATATTTAAGCTAGCATCAGACAAATCAACTGTACCATTAAAGGTTACACCGCCGCCATCAATCGTCATTTCAGTTACTCCATTATACTGAAATTCAATACCTCCAGTACCAGAATAAATCTTTATTCCGTTATCTTGAAACGTATCGTAGATATGCCAAGTGCCATCTGCAATTTCGTCAATCAATAAGTTGTTAGTAATTCCTGTGATAGTAAGACTATCATCAATAGTCAATGAACCAGTCATTGTATCACCATCTACATTAACGAACCTGTTATCAGATTCTGTTTCTGTATAGTAACGGTCATCGTGGTTATGGTTTACACTTGTAGTAATTGTAATATCACCGCTACCATCAAAGTCAGCGTTACCAGTTACCGCACCATCAACAGCAATGTTTCTTGCTGTAGTTAATGTATCTGCACTACCTGCGCTACTTGCTGTAGTTGCTGTAGAAGCGTTACCTATTAAATCTGCCTCAACATCTTTATTGAACCTAAATCTATCACTAGCACTAACGTATGTTAAAGTAGCACTAGCACCATCAATGGTAATTCCTGCACCATCGGCAGCAGAAGCATTTGCAGCACCACTAGCAATAACTATGTTCTTATCATCAACAGTAAGCGTAGTAGAATTGATTGTAGTTGTAGTACCATCTACTTGTAAGTTACCTGCAATAACAAGTGTACCTGTATCGTCACCGTGAGTAGCAGGGTCAATAACAAAAGTAGAAGGCCCACGCAGATACCCTGAAAGGGTAATATTTACTAAAGATAAACTTCCTGAAAGCGTTTGTGTTCCTGTATCAGACAAAGAAAGATAGTCTGAATCATCAATACCAATAGTGATTGTAGAATTACCTGTTTGGTTAGCAGTAAATGTACCGCTACCACTTAAAGAACCACTAGTACCAATAGTCAGCGTACCATTTCCTATGGTATTACCTGTATCTTCAATATCAGTCTGAAGTTGCAGGATAGCCTCTCTAACAGGGTCAAACTTATTATTATTGGGTATTTTAGAAACGTCAACCGCCATTATTTATTCTTTTTATTGTTAGATACAACAATAGACGAGTCTTCCAACTCGCCTATCTTTTTGAGGAATGCAAATAGTTTTCTTACGTTTTCCTCTTTTGGTTTGTATTTACCTCTCTTATCCAAGATAGATTCCACCGAAGTTAACATCCCTATCAGGGTTCATATCTTCGTTAGCTGTACTAGTGTATTCAGGATATAGTGTGCTGTTGTGATCCATATAATCCATGAATCTGCGAGTGTAAAATTCAGCAGTTTCTAATGCTCTAGCTGCTAACATATTCAGCTCATCCATAGAAACATTATCGCTGTTCTCTGAACGATGCTTATAGACGCCTCCATTGCCTACTGAGAAGGCTGCAAATGGAAGATAATCAGCTTGGGTGAACCATATTAGCATTGGCTTGATATAAGTGTCTACAAGCGTCTTATAATCGCTATTTCCTGCATCGTCTAGTTCGCCATCTACGATTAATTGTTGTAGCTTCTTATATAGCTTACCACCTAGATAGTTTTGTATGTGTGTGTCTTGAGCGACCTCAACAAACTGCACGATCTTATCAGGGTCTACATTACCACTAATGATTGACTTCTTCTTAATGTCCGCTATGCTTACAAATAGTGCCTTGTTTGCCATAATTACTTAGTTGTTGGGTAAGCACCTTTGTTTGGCATGTCTTTTGGTGCAACAGCAACCTCGCTTGGGTTGTTTGGCGCTGTGTAACCATCAGCTAATGCTTCATCTTCGCTTACTTGTGTTTTCTTTTTATATACTCTTTTCTCCCAGTAGTGGTGACAGTTTTTACCACCCTTGAACTTGAACAGAGAGTAGTTTCTACCTTGATGTCCTAGTTCTTTATTTACCCCCCTGAAAGACATTTGGTTGATGTCCTCTAGCCTGTATACTACATCCTTCTCTGTCAAGGCCTCCATCTGCTGACAGAATTGTCTGCTATCAGGTGACTTTCTCATAGGCATATATGCGTAACGAACCTTGTAACCCTTGTTGTCCTGCTTGCTTGCATCTGCTAGATCTACTCTCTCTGTAGACACCAGTTCCCAATCATCAGAGATTACCTCTCCTAGATCCTCCAACTGCTCAAACAGATCACTCATTTCTTCATCTGACAGATCTTGCATTTCTTCAGGCACTTGGCTTGACAGTTTCTCTCCTGTTTCTTCTTCTCGTTTAACTTTGGTTGAGATGTTGTCAAGTTCTGTAAATTCAATTGGCTGTAGTGTTACGAAGTATAGGTTAAGGTAAATATCATTAAACGCAAGGATCTCCTCAAGGCCCTCAGTAAGTTGCTGTTGAAATGGTCTGATCACCATGTTATCCATAATAATAGACGCAGTTCTTAACTCCTCAGCATTGTTACCAAATCCTGTGTTGTCCTTGATACCAAGTAAAATAGGTGACACAATTCTGTGTCCTAACATTATCTTCTCTCTCGACTCATCAGCAAGGAACTGATATTGAGCATGCGCATCAGGTAGATGAATTGGATCAATAGTCGCTTGCTCCTCACTTGACTCGTTGAACGTAAGTATGAATTTGCCTGCATTCGAGCTTCCACTAAATTTATCATATATCTTTCTCTCTATAAGTTCCTGAGTTTCCTCGTTAGGTATACCATTATTAAAGTTTACCAATAACGAAGGCTGTAAGCCATTCTGTATATTGTTGATGTGGTAGTTTGCAACCTCTTCCTCAAGTTCAGCGTACTGAAGACACCCATTATAATCAACAGGAGCATAGTAGTAAAATCCTGACTTATAAGGCTTGAATATATAAAGTTCAACAGCCTCACCTTTAGAGCCGTTACCAAATGTAGGAATTCTTTTAGGTTTGTCACTAGGTTTTAGTTCTGACCATTTTGGATGATAGTAATATGCCTCACACTTACCGTTCTTAGCCTTCTCAGCTCTCAATGTTTCCATTGGGAAATGACGTACCTGAACGATCTTAGTCTTAGCCTTATTGTAAACAACCTGTACAGCGCCCTGTCCTAATAACTTATAGTCATTGACTAGCTTGCGCATGCAAGAAGGCTTAAGAAGCAGCTTCATCTTAGCATACATCTCAGGCTTTTCCTTGCTATCTAGTGCATCTAAACCTCTACCATAGATCATCTCTGTGATACCATTGATACAACAAGCATTAGTTGGGCTGCCTAGATACTTCTCTATTAAAGACTCGAAATAATCTTGTCCATCATCACCTGCTAGGTAAAGCACCCAATCTTTTCTGTCATCCTCAATCACCTCAGGTGACTGGTAACCACTTAAGTTAACCACCTTAACACTATTCTTATAGGTCTTGGTTTGTTGTGGCATGTTTACTAATCTTACTCTGTTCTTAGCCATATTACAATACTATATACTCGTCATTACCATCGTTACGTTCTGTGTATCGCTCAGGGAATGAGAATATCTCTTTTTTATTTGTTTTGCTTGTTATGTAGATCAGATCTCTATAGAAAACATTTGTAGACGTTGCCATCTCAAACGCATATATTTGATCCTCCTTGAATGTTATGGTTGGTGTCATGCTGACCTCAATGTAGTTTCCATTAGAAGAAACCTCCCATGTAAAAGTAACATTACTTTCTGATTTACTTGTACCGTTTTCTGTAAGAGTTATTGAACATAGGTCAAGATCAGCAGCCTCAAACGATGAGGGAATAATGCTAAATGTTTGCTCTGTTTGTATAGGTCTTAATCGTATCACAATAGGATAACTAACTACCTATGTTTTTGTTTTTTATTGAGCAAAAAAAAGAGGCCTTACAGGGCCTCTCTTTTTTTCAGTGATACTATTCTTAAGAGTTAGTACCAGCAGTAATAGTAGCAGTAGTGTCAGTAATTGAATCCTGACCGTTGTCACCTTGAGCAAGGAAGTTAGCAGGTTTACGCTCCATACCAGTTAAGGTAAGAGTATATCCTGATAAATCTCCCATAGCACCACCAGTTACAATAGTACCTCCAGTAACATCCATACCGTGCTCTAATCCAGCAACAAATACGTTGCCATTGTAGTCCTCTACTAAAACATGAGGGCGACCAAAGGCTAATAGCTTTAACTCTTTGTGATCTTCCTTAGTAAGTTTGTGTAGGGTAAGTTCTAATACTTGCTCGAAAGCAGTAGTTCCGTTTTCTCTGTTAGCTTGAATATTCTGTGTAAAAGATGATGTTCCTTTAACTTCGTATTCGTAAACAGAAGGAGCACTACCAAATGTAGTAATTACATCTGTGTCAGTAGCATCGTAGGTGATAGCACCTAGATCACCAAAGTCAGCAAAATATACTGCTCTGATACCACCAACTACATCTTTGCAGGGCTCTTTTCTTCCTAATGATAATGTGCAGGCCATAGTTAAGTTTTTATTATTAAAAAAGGGCAGGCAGGCTCTTGGCTCACCTACCCTTCTTCGTTATTAATTAATTTATTATGCTAGTGTTAATAACACTAAGTCAGATCCGATACCGTACTGTACACCAGCAGTAAAGCGCATGATTACTCGTACATTTTGTGAACCATCAAGGTCAGCCATATCAATAACTTTAACCTCGTTGTGGTCAGATAATAGACCAGTACCGAAGTAAAGGTTAGAAGCCTCACCAGCGATGATGTGGTCAGAAGGCATTCCTGGAGCATGTTGGATTTTAACACCATCAAAAGATAAAGCGTTTCCGTTGCTGTACCATTGTGACCCTTGAGAGTTAACCCCTGCTGCACCTAATCCTGAAGCACCAAATCCACCTAATGAACGGATGTATGCTTTGTAAGCGATAGTTGGAACATAGATAGTTAAGTCCTCACGACCATAAACAGTTGAAGGAACTGAATCTAAAGTGTTCTCAAGCAGAGAAACGATGTTAGAAGCTGTGAAAGAAGTTTCAGAACCGTTAGCAGCGTCATTAACGTCAGCGTCAGCAGCCATAAGAACTGAGAATCCATCAAACTCACCAGCAGTAGCGTTTACACCACCCCAAATGTTTTGCTCTGTTTTCTCTGCAACTTTACCTGCTACATGAGCGATAAGGAAGTCAGCAAACTTTGGAGGAAGTTGATCGAATGCACCAACACCCATTTGAATAGCCTCCCAATCAGATCTAAAGTCTTTTTTACATAGCTCAACATTTACTTGGAACTCCTCAGGCTGAAGAATACGCTCAGTTAATGTTACGCTTCCTGTATCGGTGAAGTCACAAGTTGCGTTAGCGATTAATCCTGAAGTATCAACTTTCTTGATAACTTCTTTGTACTTTACGTTTGGTTTGATACCAATCGCAGATTCGTTCAGGGTCTTACCTGAAAGAAGTGCAGCAGAAATATACTGTCCAGCAAATTCCCCTGCGTAGGTTGTAGTAATACTAGTAGTAGTAGCCATTTTTATTTGTTATTTTACTTATTAAACATTTTTTCGTAAACCACGCTCATTGTGTTGCGAGGTTTGTTTTGCTTGAAGAAACTCATCTTTGGAGATTCATCTGCTTCAGGCGAGTGTGTTAAAGGCTCAGCAGCAGGCTCGTCAGCAGACAAGTCAACTTGCTCAGGCTCTTGAGCAGATAATTCTTCGGCAGGAACCTCTGTTTCCATTTCCTCAGAACCCATCTTCTCTATAATGGCCTCATACATGGCCTTCATTTCTGCAACAGCAGACTCTAGCTCTTCTTTAGTGGCATATTTCATCTCCTCAGGAGCCTCCTCTACAGGAGCTTCTTCAGGTGACTCTTCACCATCTACGGCTAGTTCTTCAGCGTCTTTAACTTCCAAATCCTCAGCAGCCATTTCTACTTGCTCCTCTACAGGCTCAACTTGTGGCTCTTCAGTAGAAAGTAAGACTGATCGTAGTTTTTCTACAATTTCACTTGCTTTCATAAATACTTAATTTATATTAGGTTAACTATTGATTACTTATTCTGTTGTATTTTCAACTATGGGTTAGCTGCCTGACATTCAGCGCAACTTGCATAAGCAACAGACACACTCTCTGTGTGTAAGCCTTCAGATTGCTTTTCCTCTGTTACTGTATAGCATTCATTGTGTCCATTCTCAAGCGTAAAGAAGTATATTTTACCAATCTCTAGTGGATTGTCATGAACATGAATATGATGCGTATGTTGGTCGTCACAACTTTCAATTATATATCCATACCAAACACCACTACCAAGATCAGCCTCACCATAGATATTTCCTATGCCTTGATTGATCATATTCCCCTTACAGCACTTACGACTATACTTTCCGTTTTTACACAAACAAGCCCTTCTGTTTTCTCTAGGGCTTGTTCTGCTTGGGTTGTATCTACTTCTAAATCTCATCTAATCCTTTAAGTTTAGACTCAACCCAGTTCTTCATTGACTTACCGCCCCACAGTAGATACGAGATAGTACCGCACGAATTTGGCTTTTTGGGATCGTAATACGCTTCTGCACGACTTAAATAGCTGTAGATTCTTTTTAATGTTGGCAACGTAAATTTCTCCTTCCTTGAAATTTGCTGTGCCCTTACTTTCCCCACCTGTGTTGCGCATTTATTGTTAAGCTCTTTATTGCGTTCAATACCTAGTTTTGCGTTGCTTACAGCGCTATCAGGATAGCCACCATAAGACTCTAACTCTACCTGTTCTTCTAGTGCTGCTACAGCCTCTAAAAGAGCATATTCCGCTTGTAGTTCCTCAAAGCAATCGGAGCAAAGTTCTTCCTCCACATCTTCTTTAGGTCTATCAGCGTTATCAGTAAAGTAACCTTCAATACTAAAACCTTTAACCTTACCTGTCTTAACAAATTCATTCCAAATTTCTTCATTATTAACCTTAACTGAAACCATCCATGTGCCTTTTGGCATATTTAGGTTGTAAAATGCAGATTTATCTTTCTTTTCATCCTCTACGATCCAAGATTCGACCACAGACATGCCTTTTAGGGCATATTCATGCTCTAATGTCGAATTATTCTGATTGCCTCGTGATAAAAAGAGCTGAGATGCCTTCCTTACAGTGTCCTCACTAAAAAAGATCTCATATTCTCCTCCAAGCTCGTTTCTACGATAGATTTTCTTGTTTGGGATCAGCGCAGGGCCCATTAGGATGCGCTTTTCGTTGTCTACCTCTGCTAATTGCACTTTTTGGGCGCTCAGAGCAACAAAATCCTCTTCTATAGCAGGGTTTTCTACTATTGATATGGCTTGGATGCCTGATTCTAGACTTTCTTCGTCTATAAATAACTCAAAAACTTCCATATAAGGATAACTTATTAGTTCTACTTTGTTTTAAATTGATGCACCCTCTACAATCTTACGATCCATCTCCTGTGCAGACGTTACGTCAGAGGATACCACATAAGCCCTTAGTGGCTCATTGTTAGACGCTCCAATAGCCTCAGCTAACTGGTTTTGACCACTAGCACCTACCACATTAAAGTCAGGAACAGCAGGCTTACTAGCAGATTGACCACTACTACCACCAAGATTAACAGGCGCATCTGAAAGTGATGCAATCTCTGCCTGACCTTTTCTCTTAGCAGAAACAATAGACGCTATAACACCACCAATACTTAAAGCAAACGCTGCAATACCCAATGGGCCTAAGTTCGCCATAAAAGAACCAAGCGACATATTAGCACCAGCCATATTTTCTGCTGCTTTAAGGTTTACCCCATTAATAGCAATTTGTGCCTGAACGCCTGAGATCAAACCTGCCTTTAATTGCTCCTGTATAATAGACAACTGAGTAAGCCTAGTTTCCTCAATAAACTTCTGCTTCATAAGCATGCGCTCTCTGAACATAGCCCTCTCTTTCATAGCCATCTCCATAATAGAGAACATCTGCTTAACAGCAAACATATTGTACTCAGCCTTAATTCTATTTCTCTGAATATTGTTCTCTTTTCTTTGCAGGTCTGTTAACTGTTGTTCCTTCTCTTGTTTAGTTAAGTCATCGTTTTGCTTAATCAAATCTCTCTCCTCATTAAGCCTACCTATCTGACGCTCAAACCTATGCTGAGACATGTTGCCTAGCTCATCCATAATAGTACTAAAGCCTGACAAGATCTCACTGATCCTGTTGGTTCTTTCCTGCATAAGCTCAACCTCTTTATCAAAGTATTCGCCAATTGTTTGTAGGTTTTCCTTTAAGGCCTCTTCCCTTATCTTCTTCTCCTTATCAGCCTGCTTCTTAGCTGCTTTTTCAGCCTTCTCTGCTCTTTCATTTGCATCCTCATCAAGTATAGCCTGACGTTGGTTAGCAAAGTCCTGCTCGATCTTCATAATAAGATCCTTGCTTGCCCCAAGAGCCTTAGCCTCTGCAATAGCATCCCTTTCTGCTTGGTTAAGCCTTATGATACCCAACTCATCACCCTGAGCCTCTAGGTTATCTGTATATTCTTGATTTAGCTCTGCTAAACTAGCAAGTCGATCTTTTTCTTTGTCGTGAGACTCTTGTTTAATCTCCTCTTGCGCCTCATAAAGCTCTCTCTCTTTTTCTAGTATACTTAATAGTATTTCTTGATAAGCAGCAGTCTCTGTAGTTCCTGCCTTAACAGCCTCCTTAGCTAAGTCCTCTTTTAACACCCTAAGTTCCTCTGCTAGTCTTTCAGGGCCCTCCTTAAAGTTTTGCAGTATTCTAAGCTCTTCTACATAGGCAGCAAGATCCTTCTTAGCGTCATCTAGGGCGCTAGCCTCAAGGATTTTATTTAGCTCGTTTTGAGCATCAGCAGCAGCAATAGTAGCATCAGACACCTCACCTAAGATTTCCTTAAGCTCGTTGTTTCTATTTATTTTTTGACCTAATGCTTGCATCCTACCAGCATAAACAGCAGGATCCTCTATCTTGTTTATCTCCTCTCTCTCCTTATTAAGCGCCTCCTCAGATATTAACTCTTGCTTTAATTGATCTTTATACTTCTCTGCGATCTTATTCCTCTTATCCTCTGCCTCATTAAGCGCCATTCTTTTATCAAGATAATCCTCAGTAAACAATCTTCTTTGCTCCTCATTAATACCTATCTTATCTAAGGCCTCAGCATACTTATCATCAGCAGCAGCTAACGCACCCATTATCCTAACCCTATTTTCAATTAGATCTTCGCCATTCCTGTATAAGTCATTTAAAGCCTCTAGGGTATTCTTCTCTATTAATAATTGCTCGTTAAAGTCTTCAGTCTTTTCCTTAGCCTTATCCTTCTTCATGTTGTAGGCCACAAGCGCTGAGGTGATAATATTGATGGCAACTACAACCCCTGCTGGGCCGATCATTGTTTGAAGCATAGACTGTAACGCCTGCTTAGTACCACCTGACTTATTACTAAGATCCACAAACTGTTGAGATAGCTGTTGGATGTTGTTAGCCATACCCATAAGTCCAAAAGGAGCATCACCAATAGTACGACCAAATTCCGTTACAGCAGAACCTGCTGCACCTGCTGAAGAGGAGGTTCCTGCCATTGCTTTATTAAGCATGGTAGATTTGGCAGCAGCCTCAGCCTTTCTAGCCGTAAGACTTGCAATCTTCTGCTCAGTTTCTTCAATCTCATGCTGCTCAAGGTTCATGTTTCTGAGCCTTTCCATCTGAACTTGAATCTCCTGCTCATAATGCGCAACAGAACCTTCTTGTACTATCTCATGCTCTTTTCTAGTATCAGTAAGGGCATCTAGCCTATCCTTAAGTTGTTGTAGCTGTTCGTTGGCTATACGGTACTGCTTATTAGATAGGATTCTGTTATCCATCTCAGTCTGCATAGCAGCGATCTGCGCACGAAGACCATTAGCAGAATTCTTAAGCGCCTTCTCTTCTTTGCGTCTAGTATCTGTAATCTTAGCGATCTTAGCGTCTAGCTTATCAATCTGAGCCTGATACTTAGAGTAGGCAGCATTAGTGGTACTTAAAGACTGCTGTAGGTTAATCCAACCCTCACGCTCCCTAGTAAGTGCCTTAAGGCTACCCTTCATAGCGTTCTCAGTAGACTTATATGCCTTATTTATCCTGTTCCTAGTGGCAGTGGCCTTTTCACCAAGCTCATCAAAGCCCATCTTAAGGTCGCCAATCTTAACCTTAGAGTTGCCATAATCTACCTCAATCTTTATGTAGTTCGTTGCCATCTATTTCTTATCTTTTGTTTAATTTGTTTGAACGCTTCCTTGTATGTTGATGGGTACTTCTGCGCACCCCTTGCAAAGTCTATATCAGGATCCCCTGTAGGCAAATCCTGCTGTAGCATGCTAAATATTGATTTAATCATAGTAGTTAATCAGTTCAAATTCAGTTCTACCATCCTTGAGGTTGGTCTTCATTGTGTTTATTCTATACTTCCTACCACCTATAATGATCACATCGTACATCTCAATATCTATAATCTTATTTACAGGAAGCACTGCGGTGACCTTAGTGAGCCTATTTTTACTATCGAATACATTTACTATATAATTCTCATAAAAGCGCTTAAATAGCGTTTCTGAGGCTGTGGTAAGTGTATACTCACTCTTCTCTGCGTTAAAGTGGAGGTTATTAGATGAAGCATTGTCAATTACCTCTGTATTAGATGGCATATTTATTGATAAGCTGCTGCCTATTTGTATCCTGTTATCATTAGCAACGAAACCAATGTCTACGCTAGGTGACTGGTTGTCTATGTATAGTAAAAGAGGCTTGCCTCCATAGGCCTCCTCATTCTCATTGACATAGTATCCTACCTGAACACCTGTGTTGCTGCTTAGGTTAGAGTTGTCAAATAGTTTCTCGAACTTAGCATGAGCAAACGCAGGCTCCACCTTATAGATCTCGCCATCTAGTTGCGCTGAGTGTTGGTACTCTACACCACCCCATTCTACGTCAGATAGCTCCTGTAGGTGTTGATTAGCCAGTATGGTTTTTGTATCAGCATACTTAAAGAAGATCTCTTTAAATGGTATTGCTGTGTTTACCTGTGACTTGGTAATATCTATATACTTAGTGATCTCCTGATCCCTAGATCTAGCATAGTAGGTGTCTAGTGGTTCTACTTGGATAGTGTCGTCATCCTGAACATAGGCCACTAGGTTAAACATCTTAAATAAGCTAGATAAGAAGTCTATGATCTTCATCTCAGGCAGGTTCTCTGCTATATTAAACTTGAAGCTCGACTCATAGGTATTGTCTGTGGCTGTTTCTGTTTCTACAGTGCTTGTTCCTTGTTTGTACTGCCAAGTAAGTGACGTAAAGACAATTGGCTCGTCATAGGTTCTGATATATGCAGAATACTGATCGCCTGCTGAAAAAGCGCCTGTGCTAAACGTAGGGGCAATAGTTCCTGTAACCTTCTCATATACCTGAACAATAGTACCATTCTTCTTGATGATCAAGTCATACTCGCCCCTAGAAGTAGAGGTTACATTACCCAAGAACACCAATGTGTCATTAGCCCCTGCATTGCTAACAGGAACTGCATCACCATCTACGTCTATATTAAAGTATGTCTGAAAATTAGTCTGTGTAAAAGTCACTTTTTGCTCATTACCTGCCTCAATGGTTACCTGACCTGTCTTTCTGTGACACCACATATAGATCTTATGAATATCTTTAGTGGCATCATGGAAAAAGCTACTAGTATCAAAGTTGATCGCAGAGTACTTAGACTCAATAGCGTCTATAATCTTGTCTAGCCTAACAGCGTACTTTAACTGTCTGTGCTTTACCCCTTGTACCTTAGTTCCCCAATATAGGTTACCTGACTGCTCAGACTCTACCCCTGAATCATAGTATAGCCTTTGACTATGGGTAATTAGTGGTAAGGAGATCCCTACCTGTGTGCTACCCTGCGCATCTACAGCATTTAGTGTTTGTAGGTTGCTTAGTATCTTGGTTGAGCTATATTCAAAGTCTATATCTAGTGCTGTTAGCGAAGGTAACTTATCCTCGCCTAAAATGTCCTTTAGTTCAATCACACTACCAAAGAAAGTAACCTTATAAGCATAAGGCTTGTTACTTCTCATGTCCACACCATCTAGGCGCATCTTACCCTTCTGAAAGGGTAGGTAGTTGAGTTCTATAATAGCATCCTTCCTAGTCCTAGCATCAAACCCATTGTCGATGTCAAAATTGTAGTAGTGCTGAAATATTCTGTTATTAGTCTTAGACGCAGGGACAGAAAATTGCTTACTAAAGGTAGTAAACACCTTAGAGATATCCCTAACATTCTTTATGCTTTGGGTTACCTCTACACTCTCGTCCTTGAACATCTCAAGACGCTCATTCTCTATGTATAGCTGTATTGCCTGCATTAGCGTACATTCTGTATAATATCGTGAGCAAACTCAAAGTCTAGTGTATAACTGACCATCTTATCATTGACAGAGGTTCTAATTACTAGGCTCTTGCTGTTTACCGTAACTGGTGTAACATCACTACCTACAGTCATCCAAACCCTCTCTGATAATATGAGCTGCTTAATTGGTTCGTTAATATCCTCAGAAACATAACCAGTAGTTAAATTCATAGATTGTCTACCCTGTACATCGAAGTCCTTGTATTGGTGTTCTGAGATGCTGTAGCTTTGATTCGTATGATCAAGTATGTTGGCCTTATAGTTATCCTTACTAACAGACATTGACTCTGTAGACTTACCCATAAAATACAAGTCTTGTAACGCACCAAACTTATTAACAAATGTTATCTTATAAGTGTCGTACATAGAACAGTCCATATACTTAACATCAAAAGAATCGTATGCTGAGTCAGTAGAATAATAAACCCTAACCTCATCTACTGTTTCTGATGTAAAAGGATAAGCAATCTGTGCGCTACTTTGTCCGCTAGATGAAATAGTATCTGATTCCAACAAAGAACCTCCACTGTAATACTTTACCGAACTAACCGCATTGGTAGACGCACTGGTATATACAGGTATTCTAACCTTCTCTGATGGCGGAACCCATATGGTAGTATTGCTAATTAGGGCTCTAGTGCTTAAGGATGGGTTAGCCCCTTCATTATAATATCCATAACCATCAAACGCAGGAATAGCTGCGTCAGAGTTAATCTTAACCCAAGCAGCAGCACAAGGATACGAAGTCCCTACTATTGGAAACGTCTGATCTATATAATCCCTAACTAGCTCGCTTATCTCAAATACTGCCTGCCCATCAACAGCGTCTTTAGTTAGTGTATAGGTGTTGGTACTTGGGGTGGATATAATATCCCCTGTCCATATCTTTAGGTTTAATGTCTTAGATCCTGAGCCTGACATCTCATAGTATCTAGGACTCCTTACGTTTGCTTTTATGTTAGTTGCCATCTATTATTCTTTAAATATAAATTCGAAGAAGTCATCTACGTCTAAGCCGAATGCTTCTACCAGTTCCCTGTCTAAGTTTTTAAAGTGTTTTTCGTATGCCTTTCTAAAGAATTTAGTAGGCTTAATACCATAAGCCAATATACCTGCCCCTAGACCCATAAGGCCCCACTTCCTGTCATCCTCAAGAAATGTAAATCCAACCCTTCTTGCCCAACGATCTAAGTTTTCTCTCATTGCTTTTGATGGCATAGTAGCCTGAAACTTAAAAGGAGTACCACTTACCTGATTGTACATAGGACTGCTTCCCTTAATACCCTGATCAATACCCTCACCATATTGACCTAAGTCAAACTTAAGGCTCATAGAGTTAGGCATCACCCTAGCAGCAAAACTAATCTTCTCCTCTAGGTTACCCATAACGGTTATAGGCCTATTATTATTTCCACTACTTTGAAGGTTCTTCTTGGCATCAGCAACTACGCTGTCGCCAAAGCTATTAAGCACCCTCTTCATCTTTACAGGATCAAATGCCATTAGCAGATAGAGATATTATTAGGTACATCTATTTGAACAGTAAGTGACCACCCTGCAAGCTCATTCTCATACTTATCCTTAAATGGGTTACATACAGGATCCCCTACTAGTTGAAACTTGTTGCGATATAGGTCGCCCCTCCTTAACTCACTAACTAGCTCGTTTGCTATCTGTAGCTGAGTATTGTAAACGTCTACTAGGTTGGTGGCATCCTGCCTGTCACCCTTATCATTCTCATTATAATCCTTCGTGTAATCTACTATATCCATAAATAAGAACTCTAGCGTCACCCTAATGGTATTGCTAGTAATCTCACTCTGCCCAAGTGTAAAGTGGACTAGTGGGTAGATCTCTGTCTTGTTAAGCGCCACCTCCAAGATATCACCAAAGGTGACATAGTTGACTATTGGGTTTTCCCTAAGAAAACTTTTGATGTTGCTTATAATGTCGTATATGTTCGTCATTTTCTATATGCTTCTTTTATTCTCTTTGCTTCTAGTTCGTTCTTATCTTTCTCAAACGCTAACCACATTAAACATTTATGGATTCCTGTTGTGGTGACCTCATCAAACTTAAGGAGATCTCCTCCAGCGATTGCATATATTGATTGATACCAACCCCACTTTTTTCCAAAAGATTCTTCTCTACTAGCGTACGCTCTTCCTGTGTCAATCGTTCCACCGAAGAGTTCAGGATATGTTTCGACAATTTTATCCCTAAACGATAAAAAAAAAGCAGCGCCCCTAGTGACACATTAAGTGGAGCATGCTTCATAAGCTCCTCGTACTTCTCATAGGTGGAATAAGGCTCAATATCATATAAATCCTTCCTTCTCTTAATTATTGGTCTATATAGCACGGCCATAGCCTTGTGCATATTGTCCCAGTCAGTAACCAAGCTGTCTAGATCTATATACTCCCCTGAGGTCATGTTGTCTAGGTTGGGTATCATACCAAACTCTATCTCCACACCATCACTACCTACCATACTAAATTTCTTTACTAGTGGGGTAGACTCATTAAGCACCTCCATAATCTTAGTAACAGCAAACTCATACAGCGCAGCAGGCATCCTCCTGATCTGCTCATAGGTAACGTCACAGAATATTTCAAGTAGTTTAATCTGTAGAAACTTGTTAGCCTCCTCGTCTTCCTTGTCAATATCCTTAGACACCTTCAAGAACTTCTGATACTGCTCTAATCTAATATCCTCTATGTTAGAGGGAACATTAAGTACGAATTTATCTTCCATCATATAGATAACCTTTATGTTTGTTTTTGTACCACTATAAATATTTCTTATACTAATATAGTCTAAAACTATGAACACTTTTAGGGTGGTTTAGTTATATATATGTATAAGATATTTTTTATTATCTTTGTCAAAGCAGCAGAGGATCTGCCTAAACCTCCAAACTTCTATAGAGATATAGTTGGTTCAGATAAAGTAAGTCTACTCAGATACTGCGTTGGTACTCTTTAGGAACCTTTGTAGCGCCCACCAACATACAGGCTGACTAGCACACAATTTTATTTTTATTTAAGGTTCATAGGGGGCGCAATCTATTCATACGTCAGATGTTATTTATGTTATGCCCCAAGCAACAACACCAGTGATGCGATCTGAGATTTAGTGTTGAATTCATTAAATTGAGTAACGGTTCCAGACGATTCCTCATATTACGTCTAAAAGTAACTGAGCTGAAAAAAAAGGCTTGGATAAATTTAAAAAAGTTTGTTACATCTCAAAAATATACTCTCTCACTCTCTCAACAAGTTACAAAAAAGTTGCCCCCCTGAGGGGGCGTTACTTTTACAGTTTGTCAAAGATCCCTTTTGCTATGGTTGCCTCGATTTGTTCCCTTTCAAATTCTGATTTGTCGATCTTAGCATATAACTTCTCACGCCATGCTGCCACCTCGAACGCGTCCGCGTCCCATGCGCCCCACGTTTTGACTGTTTTGCCATTCACCTGAACATGTATTAAGATACATGCGCCATCAGACGAGATTTTGTCAGAGAATTTAACCATGTACACCTGACCGCTAAACTCAGTTTTTGAATGCGCTTTGTCAAAGTTGATCTTTGATAGCTTTGCTAAAAATTCCTTTGTTGTTTCCATTTGTTAAATGTTTAATTATTTTACTTTGTAAATATCGCAATTAGTTTTTTAATATGCAAACTTTTATGCAATTATTTTTTTAAAATATTTTCTATCAAATTTAAAGCGCGATCCTCTAAATGTAGGTGAGTATATTAATAGTCCCTGATCCTCGATTTCAGTTCCAATACATTCTTGATCTAGATCTTTACTAAGGTTCTTGATCGCGTCTGTAATTTGTTTAAAGGCTAAAGCGCTTTGACCATGTAGCACCAGTGTAGGTTCTACTTCATCATTGTAGCTACTAACTACTTTAGCCCATGTTACTTTAGGGCTGAGCCTAGTTTGGAACATGTTTACAATTTCCTTTTCTGTTTTAGGGTTATTATTTAACCCAATGTTTAAAACTACTTTTTTCATGATCTTATTTTTTAGTTATTCAATTTCAGCGTAATATTCGAACGCCGCCCAAAATTCATAAATGTTATAAAGTATATTTTCTTGATATTTTTCAGGAATTATTTTTTCTAGATTAGACTCTGACAAATCTAACTTTTCGCCGTTTTTATATCGCTTTGCGAAATTTTTAGCGTAATAAAATGACATCTCGTTTAGTGGATTTTTGTACATGGCTTTTAATGTTTTAATGTTTCTACTCTACAAACATATGGCACAAATTCGACACTACCAAATTTATTTGCTAATTTATATTGATTCTAAATAAGAAAAAAAAGTGTTAAAAAATTTGGATATCTCATTTTCTTTTTGTATCTTAACGCGCATGCACCTGAGCGCGCCTACATGTGCGCATAAGCGCGCGCGCACCCCCCTATATTAAAGAGCCCCCCTGATTAAAGAGAGCCCCTATATTAAAAAGAAACTCTTAAGCCTCTCTTACTACATTCCAAACTATAGCTTGAAATTCATAACCTTTGAGCCCAAATTCTTTTGCTACCTGTTTAGTTGCTTTCACAATTTGGCCATATCTTAAATCTGTCAAGTTAGGTAGTATCATCTTATCAAAACAAGCGCGCATGTGCCAAACGTCAACCGTTACAAAGTCCGCATGTAGGTATGCTATATTTTGCACAAATGAATAAGTTTTAGGTGATCCATGCACGATCCTAGTTTTAAGGCGTGCAATATCGAAAGCTTTTTCCTTGTTATTGTGAAAGGTACAAACTTTGACTGACTCTATAGGTTCATTGTTTCGTACTGCTGAAAGAACTGCCTCAGCATCTTTTTTGTTTCTTTCCCATTTGTTTCTAGGGCTTAATGCGCTCAATACCTCAGCCACAATATAGGTAGGATACCCATATTTTACAGCCATAGTCTCGCACCATATATTGGCCTGTAGATACCATGCCTCGCCTCTCTCCTTTTGATCTTGATCTGCTATGTTATAAAAATAGCGTAAATTGTCCTTAATCTTGTTGATCTTGTAGTTGCTTAATCCTTTTACTTTAGTTGCCATCTTGATTTGTTTAATTGTTCACTACAAACATACGGCACGAAATCTAAACCACCAAATATTTTTCTATCATTTTTTCTTATAGCACCATCAAAGTTTTCTATTATATTTTCTGAGTGCGAAAATTGAGTTTTGATCTGTAGGAATTGACCCACCCCCTATATTAAAAAAGAAAGCCCCTCTTATTTAAAAGAGAGGCCATCTAAAACAACCAAACAAAATAAACTAAACTATTAATTCCTTCTCTAATTCTGCACGCTTGAGTCTTGCATTGGCCAAAGATCTTAAGAGCATTGCCTGCTCATCTTCTGTTAGATCTCCTCTTCTCACTCGCTCTGAGTAAGTCTTAACCTCTGTAGTGTAAAGGTTATACATCCTCCTTTTTTCTATCTGATCTATAAACTCCTCTGCCCAATCTGAAGCCCCAACATTCCAGCGAAAATTTACATCTGTCTTCGAGGCATCACGCTTGCACCTCCAATCATAGATCGTAAAGATAGACCCCTTGTATTCAATAGCCCACTCATAATTGATAGGGCAATTAACCCAAGTAAAGGTAGGCTCTCCTAGTATATCGACTAGGGTAAAGAAGCTACAATTAATGTAGCCCCTGCGACTTGGTGTATAGACGCTATCTAACGCCTCATCTTTAGTTAATGTCCTCATGATAAAAGAATAATTAGAAATCCTAGTATATAATAGGCGCTAACTAAGCTAATAGCTGCTGCTGCAATTGTTGCCATGAAAGAGGCAAATTCTTTGTTATTCATTGTCTTGATTTTTTAGTTCATATTTCCAAAGTATGTAGCTATTGGCTACTATGTCGTATATCCTGTTAAACTCATCCTGTTGATCTTCAGTGTATCTTAAGCACCCATCCTCTTCTATAGATGGCTCTACCCCTAAAATATCCTCTGTAGTTTCACAGACAAACTCTAGCTCTACGCTTGTAAGGTGTTCTAAGTTCTTATCATTGCTCATCGTAGATAAATTTAAGTTCTTGTATAATATCAGGTCTATAGCTTGAGTGAAAGAAAGCCTGCACCTGCTCATCAAAAGAGAATAGTTTGTTTTCCTTTCTATACTCCTCAAACCAATCATAGATTTGGTGTAACTGAAACCACAGCTTCCAACCACAAACTTTATAAGCCCCTTGAAAGTGTTTAATTAATTCAATCGAAAAAGCGAATTTCTCCTCATTAATTGTTAATTCATTCATGATCTTGTTTTTTTAAAGTTATCTAAACATTCCTTTGTTCTTCTGTTGAAGTCTTCACTTGGTGTATTGTCTACTTCAACAAAGTCTGTATGCTCTTTACATTCTGAGCATAGGTCTGTGTCCCATAGCCTTGATGCTCCACAGCAAATTGATTCTTCCATCTTGTTTATTGTTTTAATGTTTGTGTAAAAGTAAATAGTTTTTCTGACTTATGCAAATTTATTTTTCGCATGGTTCGAAAACTTCACCTGTTAATAGGTCTTCACAACTTGAGAATTCACCTCTCTCATATTGTTTTACTTCCCTTAGGGTACAGAGGACATGAGTTTCTGACTCAGTGCCCCCATTCAACCCATAGTTTGTTAGCCTGTATCTTGCTATTCCTTGCATAACTCTTTATTTACTTTATCTGCTAATGCCTTGAAGTCTAGCCTATCGAACACTTGAGATAATACATCCTCAAGTACCCATCTAGGGACAAGATCGCTTTTGTGTTTGGTGTCTTTTATTACATGCCAAATCTCCACATCTACCATAGTTAATACATCCTCAGCGTCTAAAGGCAGTATAGACTCGCCTGTGTCGTTTTGAACGTCTGCCTCTACCTTTCTATAGAAGTCAACAACAGTTTCGCTAATAATTTCTTGTAGTTTCATGTTTACTTGTTTTAATGTTATAGTACAAACATACGACAGGTTTTCGAAACCACCAAATCTGAAGCGTTAAATTTTTGTTAAAAAAATCTGAGGTCAGCAAGCGCTGAGGCTGAGGTTGGTTGAAGATTTTACCCCCCCTATGAAAAAGGGAGCCCCTATGTAAAAGGCCCCCCTATGCAAAAGAGAATTATCTGATAACGTACCTACCTAAACTCTTCCCCCTTATTAAATATTCCAGTGCGTAACGCATGGCATCTAATGTGTGATTGTAGGAATCAATTGGCGTTGCGTTCTTGGTCTTCCAAATGTAGTTATTAAGTTCCTTGATGATCGTAGTAGAACCCTTGTCTACAATGATCTCAAAGTCTTGCATCAAGGCAATACCTGATAAGATACTACCCTTCTTCTTGATAGCCCCCCTAATATTAAGATCCATATTCTTTAACTCTGTAATAAGACGAGGCTCACTACTATCACAGATCACTAGGTCTAGGCCACAGAACTGTCTGTTCTTCTGAGCTATCTGAGTGGTGGTCATGTTGGTTTGAGCATAGCATTCCCTTACCCACATCTTCTTATCTTCATTGTCTACTGATACATGCACCAATGTTGTGGGGTCTGTGGAGAAACCAAAATCCTGCCCAAAGACTGTTAGCTCTGTCTGCTGATAATCTCCTACCTTCCAGTTCTTGTAGATAGTCCCCTCTGCTGAAGAGAGCCATCCCCCTAGAATTTGGTGCATGTATTTGTCAGGCCTAAACTTCTTCATCTTGCCGATCTGCTCCAAGAAAGATTCTGAAAGGTTATCCTTGTTATCCATGTATGTGGTGTGGATATAGGTGCAGTTACCATCTATACCATTCCATCCTTCAGGAACCCCCTGATTCTGAAACCATCTCTTATAGATCCAATGCTCCTTAGTAGTAGGGTTTAAGATAAGTATACACCTATTCTGTTCTGTCTGTGTTCTAACAGAGAAGTCTATCTTATCAAAGGTCTCCTCATCCACAAGCTCCTCTGCCTCATCCAGTACAAAGGTGGTTACCTTTGCTAAAGACTTTAGTGCTGCTGTCTGATTACCTGAGGATGTCCTGATCCCCTTAAAGATAATAGAACTCTTAGTCTCTAGGTTAATGATCTCATCCTTTGTGATCCTGAACAGGTGAGCTAATCCCATCAGGTCTATCTTCTCAATAAACTCAGGGATAATAGATGTCTGTGCTGACACCATTGTATAACGAGTAAAGAGGACTTTGTGTCCTCTCTCGCATATTAGGTTAAGTAAAAAGATAGCCACAGAGAATGACTTCCCTGAACCCCTACCTCCAGTGACAACGTAATACCTTGAGGGTGAGGTGAATAGTGGTATGTACTTGTCGTGTATGTTAACCTTGCTCATCCTCTTCCTCCTCTTCGAAGTCTATATCCTCTGCCTCAATCTCCATAGGCTCATCAGGTTCTGCTGTGTTATTACCGTAGAAGTTAATCACTGGCGCTGTGATCTTAGTGCCACCTGTAGATCTCTCTACATCCTCAGGCTTACCAAAGCCATACTCTAACAACAACTTCATGTGACCTAAGCTACCCTCCTTCGCAAACTTAGCCAATGACTTCATTGCCTCCTGCTCTGAGCCAAAGACATCCTTCATTGCGTTAATAGAGTACTTAGTTACTGCTGCCTTCTTAGCGTTGTTTACCCTAGCAGGTTTACTAGTAACAGGCCCATTTAGCTGAACCTTTGGAGGTAGTCGCTTGTTGTGCTTTCTACCATCGTTGTCCTTTATCTCGTTACTCTTCTTTCTTCTTGCCATAATTCATTTTGTATATCTGTCTATATGCTTCAAGTACAGCATCTTGGACATTGTCCTTATCATATATATAACCTGATTCTCTGATTCTGTCCCCTTGATGAATAGAGACCTGATACCTGTTGGTCTGTTTCCAATCACCATTAGGCTCCTGTATAGCCTCAGGATCTATGTTAACCCTTATGTGGTGTTCCAAGCACCAAGACATTTCCTTTATAGGGTTCTCTGTCTTAGGACTCCCCAATTGAAAAGGACTCTTCTTTATCTTAGACATACTGAGTCTTAGGCATCATCTTACACAATAGCTCTAGCTTTTGGTATACCTGCTCCATCTGATCATCATCTAGACCATAGGTCATCTTAGCAAACCTATCATCAACAAAGGTGGTTGACTTTCTTAGAATAGACAACTCTCTTCTATACTTATCAATCAAAAGATTCTGTGTCTTCTTCAGCATATCCATCTCATTCTCATGAACCTCCTTGACCTTTAAGATCTCTAGCTTTAGTAGCCTGTTAGTTTCAAACATCTCTACCTCAGACTCTGTACCATCAATAACACAGTCGGTAACCTCCTCCACGATCTGCTTCTTTAATTTGTAGTAAAGGATCCTGTACTCATTACGCTGCATGATCTTTGGGAACCTGTACTTAGTAGAATGTATTACCGTAGAATGGTGCTTACCGATAGTCTGACCGATCTTCTCTAAGCTATAAATCCAACCATAGTCAGCCAAGTCTTTAGATATCTGAAAGTAAATACATCTAGCATTTACATAGTCATTGTTGTTGTTCTTAGCTGATAGATTAATTCCTACTTCCTTCTCAACTATCTCTCTTACTCTGTCCAATTTGTTTTTCATAAATCTCCTTTAATATATCCTCAAAAATTAACTTACTTATTTCTTTATGCTTCTCAAAGCTAAACGTCAACATACCATCCTCATCCTCATTCATGCCAATCTCAACAGCAGCATCCTGAAACCTGCTATCATGCACATCCTCTATCTTCTCTATTGCTGACTTAATTCCTGAGCAGATGAGGTACTCCTCTTTTTCTTCAAATTCTTGGAGGAGTCTATCGAATACCTCAAGGTCGTTATATATGAGATAGGCTGAGAGTGTGGCTGTGTAGAAGTGTAACTGGATGTTTCCGATTTCTTTTCCATCGTTATAAAGTTCCTCTAACAACATAGTTTCTTAGGTTTTTACGAGCCTCCTCGTTTAAGAAATTTCTTTTATATATATCAATCCCATTCTCTACCAAGAACCAACCTATATCTAAGAATTCCTGACTACAATCAAAAATACCAATCGTCTTTGTTTCCTTATGTATCACCAAGAAGGTGAACTGCGTTGCCCCAAAGATATGGCAATACAATGCTGCCTGCAAGTTATACATAAAGTTGTTTGCAGAGGACTTAAATGACCTTTCACTAACAGGAATGCTGGTAGTCTTAAGGTCAATGATATGCCCTGAGTTTAGATCTATGGCATCAGCCTTTGCCCTGAAGGCAAGGCCATCAATCTCCTCAATAGCAGGAACCTCTCGCTCAGTCCCATGCAAAAGAAAGTCTGCCTCATCGTTTCTCCTTACAGCCTCTGCGATCCAGTAAGCGTTATCCATCTCTGACTGAGTATATACCATGTGATCACCATGAAAAGCAGTGGCCTCCTTGAATTCCTTCTTTGCCTTAGTACCCTCTGTGATAATCAGGTCATTAATCTTCTCAGGCTCTAGCAGGCACATGTGTATCAGCCTACCATCTCGTAACGCTTGGTTAGAGTTATCATTCTTTCTGAGTGATAGCTCATAGGTTAGTGGCCCTTCATTAAGTTTCTTGAGAGAGGAGCTACTTAAGGCATGCTTGCCTAAGTGTCCATAGTAAAAGGAATCATCGTACATCTTTTGCAAGATCTCGTACCTATTCCAACTCTCTCCATTCAGTAGTGTTATCATAATTGTAAAATTCTTTCTGCATTTCTTTAACCTTCTCTAAGGCTTTTAGCCTTTCTATGTTTGCCCTGTTCAGGGTTTCATCATACACATAACGCTCCATGCGTAGATCATTAATGTAATAGACAATGTTCATAATGTTGCTGACCATCTTCTCTGTCTTACTACTAGGCCTTTTGATGTGTGCCTCCTTCACCATAGACACAATGTCTAATAATGATGCATCACACAGCATGTCCTTTTCATTCTTTACTAGTTTGCTAAGTATCATATTCTTGATTTAATAAATAAACTACAGCAAAGGAAAGTAATAATGTTGTAAAATCCAAACGAGTTACAGTATTTAACATTTGAATACACAAGAAAATAATGATCATAAGTATGTAATGTGCTGGCTTCATTTGGATACTATTTGATCTTGCTGTTCCTTCTCTAGTTCTAATTGTAGATTAGCTAATGCTCGCCATGCTACCTTAGCTGAGTGACGAACCCCATCATCGTCTATACTACCTGCATCTATCAGGTGACGAGCTAAAGCATCTAAGTGATCGTTTGACTTATTCCTATCCCAATGAAGTGGCTTGTCCTCATGGTGCTGTTGGTTTCCCATCCATGAACAACGAGCCACCTCCATGATAGCATCAGGGAAATACCTTAGTACCCCTGTGAAAACTGGCTTCTGCTTTCTAGGGAATGGCATTGTCAATCTGTTGGATTAGGTGTCTAAGTTCATACTTCTCGAATCTGCCTGAGATCTTTTCCTTATAGGTTTTAATCTCGACATCATACCAATCCTTGTCCTTGACCTCGTCTTTACTAGTAGGCTTAATCTTAACGGTAAACTGCATAATTAATTGTTTAAATGTTCTTTACAAATATAATAAAAAAATGTTAATAATACTATAAGCATTTAATTATTTTATGTTTTAAGTGCTTGATGTCTGAGTATCTGACCTTTACTATTATGTCACTCCTATCCTTTCTAGTATACATCTTCATGTATGGCTTGTTATCATTAGCCTTCTCTGTGACATTATCCTCTACAAACTCTAAAAGCTCAGGTGTTTTAAATATCTTAAACACATTTAGTTCAGGGAAATGAAATGCTATATAATCAGCAGCTCCCTTCAGCCATCCATGATCACCATTAGTATTCTGTAGCTCTAACCAAATAGCGTTTAACTTTCTGTTACCTTTAACATCGAATCCAAAGCCATCAACGATAAAATCAATGTGCATCTTTCTATCTATATCTATAGATGTCTTCTCTACATCTAGACCCATAGACTCCATGACCTTGACAAAAAGATCCTCAGCCTCTAGGCCCATCCTAAAACTTCTAGCCTGAACGTATGGGTTCACCTTATTCCTACCCATTATACTTCTCGTAATATTGTTTAAGGTTTCTAACCACATTAGCAACACACGAGCTACACTTAGTTAACTTTTGTCTAGCCTTAAATACCCTGTTGTATATTTCTACAAGGCGCTTCTGCTCTGTCATAGAGATAGTAGACCTTCTAGTGGAAAAGAACTCAGTCAGATAGTTGTACTCATCCTCCCTAAGGCAAAGTGGGTTGTTATACCTAAACAACTTATTCAAGGCCTTCTTACGATCCTCACAGCCACAGTCCTCACCTGCTATAAACTTGACCGCCTTCTCAATCCCAGTTGCTCTAGTAACCTTCTGAACGCTATCTCCCAAGCCCTCTGATGCTTCCTGCCTTTTCTTTTTCCACTCTCGATATTCCTTTGTTCTCTTATCGAGATTCTGATAATAGGTTTCATCTTTCATATTGATTATATTAGGTTGTAATCTCCATTCTTAAAGTCCTCCCAGTCTTCCTTAAATTTATCCCTGAGGATCCTCTTATTATGTTTCATTGAGTTAAATATACTTGTCAGGCTAATACCTGTACCCTTAGCAATCTCTCTTAGGCTGTAATCGCTTTTAAGGTACTTCTCAGACAATAGCTTGTCATACCTATGCCAAGTATTCATCTCTGCCTGAATCTTCGTTACAAGCCTTCCAAATGCCGTATTCTCATCGTATGCTGTTTCATCATCCCACTCAGCATATTCCTCCTCCCAAGTTTCAAAGAATTGGTATCTAGACTCAGAAACTATGTAGGTCTTAAACATGTTCTTAAGCGTGACGTATACAAAGAACCTGTTAACCTCCTCATCATTATACATGATCCTAGACTCATCCTTGATATACTTATGCATCCTCAGGTAAAAGGACTGAACAATATCCTCAGCAGTATCCTTGTTGCACCCAAAACTGATAACCATCCTGATCCATACATCGTGGTTATTGGCCAGTAGTTCTAACATTCTATTTCTAATATTATTTGGTTAGTGTCGCTGTAGTATTTCTTCATATCATTGATTGATACTACGTTCTGATCCATCTCCCACACAACGCCCTCTAGAGCGTCAAACAGAGCCTTATTAAGATTATCATGCAGGTCAGGTTTGGTAACCTTGTAGATAGTGTTAGTACTTTTCCTCTTGTACTTAGGGAACGATTTGGGGTACTCGAATACATAGTGTAGTTTATTTATGTGAATAGGTGTGCCTGCCTTTATAGCAGAAAAGCCCATAGGGAGTTGTTCCCCTACGAGCCTTCTTAGTTCATTCTTATAGTCGACAATCTTCTTGGGCTGATATGCTCTACCTGCCCTAGTCATCCTTACCGACTGATGTGGTATAGGTTTAATCGCTATTGATAATTGTATCTTCATTCTTTAAATTGTCTATCCAGTTCAGATCCTCGTAAGCCATCTGTGGATACCCATACTTATTAACATAGAAGCTAAACGTATCAAACGATCTGTTCCTGCTTCTTTTGCACAGAACCTTAATAATATTATTGTCCGCACTATCTCTCTCTAGCTGTATCTGCGTTTCTGCCTTCTTCTCCATCGCACTACCTAAATGCCCTGTAGGCTTCTCACTACCATGATTGGTATGTATCACTGTCATGATATGTACATTGTATATCTGTGACCACTTCATGATCTTCTGCACTAAAGCATTAGCCTCCTCAATATTGTTTACATCTGCAAGCAAGTCAGCAATACCATCTATGATCACAAGACCTGCATCCTCATTATCCTCTATAGCTACCTGAATAACCTTTAGCCTCTCTTTGTGGTCTAGTGGCCTAAGGCCGTATGTCTTATAACAAGCATTATCTGTTTTTGTCATCTCAAGCACCCTCTTAAAGGTCTTCTGTGCATGAAACTTTCCTTGCTCTGTGTCAAAGTGTAGTAAGCATCTATCATCTCTGTGACCCTTAATCTTACCACTAAACCTCTCGCAGTCACCACCTAGATATGCTGCTGAAAACAAACTCATAAGGAATGTCTTAAGCGTCTTAGGTGGCCCCTGTATGAAAGAAAAGTTACCATAGGTTCCTATTGGTGTGTCGTAGGTTACTGATCCTTCAGAGGTGTTATATGTATGTGTTCCGTAGCTCAATGCTATTGGTGGATGTTCTAAGTTTTTAGTTGGGTCTATGTAGCAATCTTGCAACAAGACCTCTGCCTTTAATCTATCGTCTTCTTGTTCTTGTGTAAGCATTCCTTGTTTTCTTGTTTAAAGTGTTGGGGGCTTTCGCCCCCTTCACTAATTGTACGCAGTCATTAAAATGGAAAGTCCATGTTCTCAGCAGGTGCAGGAGCAGGCGCTTGCTGTGCCTGATTACCTACTAGCTGTACGGCAGAGATGCTACCATCTGTGGTGATCACCTTACCGTTTCCAAGCCAATGTGTTGGTGCGCCTGAATCACGCTCCTCTTTTGTCTTGTCAGTAGCAATCTTTACATTGTTACCATAGGCATCTGCCTGATCATTTACGAAAGCTACTACATTGTAATAGGTTCCTTTTTTTCCTTGAATAACCTTGCTCTTGTCGATTTTGCTTAGGTCAATACTAAATGAAATTGTTGCACTCATAATTTACTTGATTTAAATTTACTTTTTTGATTTAACATATTTTGACGCTTCAGACTGTAAAGAAGATAACTTCAAAGATTTTCTGTCCTCTTCACTAATAATATATCGCCCTGATATTTGATCTATTGCCTTATCAAAGTCTTTCTGATTCTTTAACCAAGACACTAACTTAGGCCACTGATCATGTGACTTGTTTAATACCTCAGTCTTTTTATCATGCTTGTTGGTAGCATCTGCATCCTTAGTATCATCAATAAGGAATAGACCATTAAGGGCATACTTTCTAGCATAAGAAGAGGCAGAGCCTGATGCTTGTGACCAGTCCATACCTTTTTTGCTAAAGTCTATACCTGCCTGTGATTGCACCTCAATAGATAGTTCAGGATAGTCAGAGCAAAAGATCTTAGCCTTTGCGCTACATATAGGGAATCCTGCCACCTCAACAGTATCATCACTAAGGATTAGGTTTACCCCATACTTTAATAATAACGGCTTTGAAGCCTCCAAGATACCCTCTAGGTTCCTGTAGTTGTACTTCCCAAAAGAGTTGTACATGTTCTTTGGTGCTTTAAGTTCTGTCTGAATCTTAAGCAACCTTTCTTGTAGTGTAAGTGTTTCCATAACGCAAATATAATAAAATTTTTAACAACTTATTAATAATTATTTTTTATTCTGTTTTTTATTAGAGATTTAAACTCAGGATCATTTAAAAATTCCTTATTAGCAGCCTTCCTAACAATATTGTTTCTAACATGTAGTGATATGTCAGGGCTACCTACCTGAACAACTAGCTCTCTTAGGTACTCAATAACCTCTTGTAGATACTCTACCTTGTTGTCATAGATGTCCCTACGAAGTTGTATATGGTTCCAAAACTTGTTTATCTCTGTCTTCTGAATAGGGTCGTTGACTAGGGTAAGCATGTCGCTGTAGTACCTTCTCTCTATAGCCGTAAGGTTCTCGTCAGTCAGCCTAGACTGGTAAAGGTTACGAAGGTGTCTATTGTTCTCATAGATCCTTGCCTTCTTTAAAGCCTCTTGTTGTTTTTGCTCTAGAAGCTCCTGTTCTGTTAATGGTTCATTTTCTGTGTTCATTGTAAATAGATTTAATAATTAATAACACTACAAATATATAAGGTGTTATTTGATTATGCAAATGTTTTTACAATTTTAACATTTTATTAACATAGAAAAAGAAAGGGGGCTATTGCCCCCAATCTAACATTAAACAAGAAAATGAAAACTCAAACCCACAAGTAAATAGATGGAGGCTTAAGGTCGTCTGTGTCAAAGTATACCTGATCTCTATCTATGGCAAACCTCTGAACACCTTGCTCCATTAAGGAGCGTATTAGTTTTAATCTTTTCTTTGGCCCAACGCATCTTATCCTGATCGCCCTGCCTATTCTGTGTGAGTCACTGCTCACTAGTCCCATCTTGTCCGCTACTGCTTTAGATGTATATCCAAGTAAAACATTGGGTATGTATCTATGGTATTGTGCTGCCCTATCTAATGCCACCACTGGCTCCCTCTCCATGAACATATAACCACTACCCTTCACATCAGGTGAGTCAAACATAGACCACCTAAGCACCTTTAGTCCTTCTCTATCTAGCTCTTCTTCTTTGGTCATAACTAAAAGTATTGGGGAGGCCTGTCTGCACGAGAATCCAATTCGTTTAAATTAATCCTCCCCTCTACTCTGAAAGGTTGTTATGCAAATATAATAAAAAAAGATTTATGCTAAAAAGTAAACTTTAACATTTAGTTGATATAATATGTCATTTTTTTTTCGTAACTTCGCCTTACAGTAATGATACTGCAAATAAAAAGAGCCTCAATAAAGAGGCTCTGTTACTTTTCGTGTGAGGGGAATAATATTATTCAGATTCTTTTGAATCTTCTTTCTTCTTTGGTCGTTTATCCCAACGAGATTTTTTACCCCTAATGTCATAGTGAGTAAAGTCAACGTACCTTCCTAAACCGCCCTGCTTCATCATCTTATTTTCTATAAGAAAATCAATAGCGTCTGCGACCTCGTCAGGTGATACTCCCTCAATAACAATATCTGCTGCCTTACCAAGCAAGTGTTGGCTTTTCTCTGCACCACCAACCTTAGCGTTCCACTTAGGTGATCTGTATCCACTATTAATAGTGATAGGTTTTTGGAAATGCTCTCTAAGAACCTCTAATTGTTCAGCAAGAACCTGTAGGTTTTGCTTTACTTCGTATGGAAAGTGTGCGTTATCTGCTGACCTAAACTCTCCTTTGTTAAAATGTTCAGTCATAATTACTTGTCTTTATTATCCTTCATTGACGTTCCAAAGTAGTACCCATAGATGCTAAGGGCAACGCCCTCAATAATACCGATCATGTGGTAAAAAAGCTCCTTGTTAGCCTCAGGAATTTCTAGGGATATAATTGCATATATAATAACAGCGAAAGCCCCTAGTCCTACTAACCCTGTTATATTAAACATCCAGTCTACGTTACCTGACTTTTTTACTTCAACCTCTCTTTGTCTTGCAGATTCTCTATCTTCTACCTCTGCCTTATACAGCTCTACAAGCTCGTTATGAAGCCTAGCCTTCTCCTCAGGGCCTATTGATGTATCATCATCAATAAGTATCTTAATAGCCTCTAATGGGCCTCCTGTGAGTGCAGCTCCTGCAAGTTCAGGTAGCTTCTTGGTTAGAAACTTACCTACTGCTGTGTCCTTAAATTTCTTTTTATCGCTCATGTATGATCTCGTTTAGTCTTGCTATGTCTTTTCTGATGCGTTCTCTCTCTAACTTAAAGTCTATCACCTCATTCTCTAACACTCTAATATCAGGGAATATGTAAGTGTTTTGATTATAACGAAGGCTTTTCAGTTCATCCTCGTTATCAGCTATTCTGTTCTCTAATCCAAAATATAAATAAACGGCAGTACCAACTCCAACAACTATCTGAATAAGCCACTTGATGTTAATGGATAAGCTACTGTCATCATTTAGCTTTGGACTTGTCATCTACTTTTTAATCGGTCATTCTCTTTCTCAAGGAACTCTACCTTAACCCTCAATGCATTTACTTCAGCAGTAAGTGCTAATACCTGCTCACGCAGTTGGTCTTTCTCTTCACCATTTTGTGATAGTAAAGCCTCTAGGTTTCTCACCCTATGTTTTAGGTCATCCCTGTATTGCACGCTGTCTGAATTTTTTTGTTCTTCTCTTCTATCTTGCGACTTGGTTTTTAGCCTTGCTTCAAGATACTTCCATATAGCACCTGAACCTAATACACCAATAACAGTCAAAATGATTTGTACTACACTACCATCCATCTTTTGCTATTTTTTCGTTAAACACTCGGATTGTATTCCATACGGCAAAGACACCAATAATAATCCAACCTAACCTACTGCCTGACATAAGCCCTGCAACAGATAGGTTGATAATAGTCATAATAGCTATAAGTGTAGCGATTTGTACTGCAAGCAAACGCATTCTTAATTGACCGCACCATAGTACAGCCCATAGTTGGAATGCTCCTGCTGCTAGTGAGCCTAGTATAAAAAGTAGTGAAGGATTATCAAATTCTACTAGCAAAGACGCTGGTAGTGCAATGATATGGCAGAAAGCGATAAGCACCTCGTTCGGTTCTGAATCGCTGTACCAAAATATTTCCTTTAGTTTGTCAAGTCCTCGTTTCATAGCTATATATAGATAACTAAAAAGGATGAAACTGTTGTATATTAAAAGAGGGGCTTACTGCCCCTCCTACTAATCCATCCACTTGCCGTGTTTTCTCAAGTGCCAAAACCTGTGACTAATAACCATTATGATTATTCTCCAAAAGGTATCAGCCTCGTAAACACCTGCTTTAGTGATTAGCTTCATTACTCTGCCTCTTCAGCGATGATTTCGTAGGAACCATCTTCCAAGTTGACATTGATTTTACCATACTCATCCTCTAATTGGACTTTCAGTTTGTCTTGCTCTTCTTGGATTTGAGCAAATGCGTGAAGCAATGAATGCTTCTGTGTTTCTAGAAGACCTAAATCGTGCTTGATAGCATTCTTCTTGCCTTCTTGTTCTTGTAGCTGTTTAAGCTGTTCTTCTGTGATTTTAGACATAATAAACTAGTTTTGAAACTAATATACGAAAATTATTCCACAACTTCTTCTTCTGTCTGATTGTCAGCAGTAGGTAGTTGCTTGGTTACTATTGTTGGGTTTATCATTTCGTCTAGTTTCTTATCTAGGATATTTTGCAAACCTTCAATATCAAGTCTTGATTCAAGCCAAGAAGCAACGATATCTTGATTTAGTTGGTCAAAAGCAACGAAGTTTTCTGCGTCAGGAACATCCATTGTTTCAACCCCAATCATAGTTGTTGAATTAGTACCATCGGAAACTTCATATCCCCAATGTACTTGCTGAATTACATCCGAAAGTCCATCGTAATCAACAAAGCAATCGGTTGCGTAAATGTGAAATTTGTAAGTGTTTGCCATTATTTTAAAGTTTAAATTCTATTGTTATTGAATGCGAAGTTAGTGAAGAAGAACTTGTCGCCATATATAAATAAATCTGCGAACCGCTAATAGTCTGCGAAGTAACTGAACCGTTTGACGTAGAATAAGAAACGTTGCTAAACGGATAAGTTAAACTGCCAACTGTTGGCGCATAAAAATTAACTTCAATATACGCAGGATTAAATGCCGATATACTTCTATAAATTGTTATTTTGTTTGTACCATCGTCGTTAGTTACAAAAGATGAAGGCGTTACGTTATCAATATCCTGCCAAACGGAAGGCGCACGGCTTGTAAAAGAACCTGAAGCCAAATAGGTTGAACCAGTATTGTATGCGTAACCATCTTCTTTATAAAAGCAGTTGATTTGATACGTCTGCGTTCCCTCGTTACTGTAATTAATCGTTCCGCCTAAATATCCAAGTAGCCAACTTGGCTGAAATTTAGAATATCCATAAAAGTCAGAAACAAGGTGTGGTGTAGAAAAACCTGCTTCAAAAGACATATCATTTAACGAAGCATAATCACCTGCCGCAGTAGGTGTCAAACCGTTTTGTTCAACGTAAATATCTTCAAGGCTTAATTGACCGCTAGTTGGTAATGCCATCTAATCTTGCTTTTAGTTCGTCAATTTGTTTCTGTTGGTCTTTAATTGCTTCAATAAGAAGCGGAACTAGTTTTTCGTACTGAACACCTTTATAACCGCTATCACGAGTAGTAACTGCTTCAGGTAGCACTTCTTCTATTTCTTGTGCAATAACCCCTACATCGTGACCTTCGTAAGTTTCTTGGCTATGGTTCCAATCAAATTCATAACCACCTATTGATTGTATCTTTTCAAGTGCGTTAGGTATGTTCTTAATATTGTCTTTTAGTCGCTTATCAGAAGATCTATAAGCAATAATATCACCTGCTGCTTTAAAGTCACCATTGGTCATAAATTCAAAGCATGAAGTAAAACCACTTCCATCATACCAATAATATTCAAGTTTGTAATTATCTGTACTTAATCTTTTTGATATATGCCAAAAATTACTTGTACCACCTAAATTTAGGTTAGCATAACCATCTCCGCTATGTATTACACCAATGGTTGCTTGACCGCTAGAAGCAACGTTTACTATTCCATAATCTCCAAGACCGCTTGAACCGTTGTTGCCGTTTTTACTAACCTGAAATTTAGCACTAGGCGAAGTCGTTCCTATTCCTACGTTACCATCACACCTAACATACATAACATTACCAACACCGCTATTTAGCGACATTAAATAGTAAGAAGAACTAGTTTGAGAATTAGAAAGGTTCATTCCATAATAGAAGTCTGTGCCGTAAATCTGTGCATTACCTCCGCCTGCACCAACAAGCCTTAATGAATGCCCTGAAGAATAAGAAGAACGTATTTCTCCTGCAACATCTAATTTAGCATTAGGCGAAGTCGTACCGATTCCTACTAAGCCAGCGTCAGTAATAACCATCTTATAACTAGAATTAGTACGATTGTACCAACCCATAAGACCGCCCTGTGCACCCATTGACCATAAGTTAGAAACACCTGTTGATTGAAAATCAAACCAGTGTCCACTTCCCCCAGTACCTTCCATAAAGATACCTTCGTTGTCAGAAGATTTTATATGAAGTTTTTTACTAGGCGAAGCCGTTCCAATTCCTACGTTGCCACTAGAATTTAGAATCATTTTGGTAGTATAAGTACCACCGTTTTTATGTGCGAAGTGTATTGATTCGGTATGGTCGCAAGCAATAGTTAAACTATCTAAATCAGATAAATCTTCTCCAATGTAACTATATCCGCCTAACTTTATAGTTCCGTTTACTTCCAACTTTTCAGAAGGCGAAGTCGTTCCGATTCCTACGTTTCCGCCGTTAGTTATTGTAAATAAATCAGCAGTATCTGTATTGTTTGTAAAGCGTAATGAATTAGCATTAGCACCTAATTTAATATAAGCGTTTGGCGCACCTGATGAATATCTACCTATTTCAAGTTTAGCATTATTATCATCAAGTATTGAAATTCCTCCTGCAACAGAAAGTTTACCATAAGTTCCAGTAGGCGAAGTCGTGCCGATTCCTACGTTCCCTCCATTAAAATAAGTGGTTCCATTTCCTGCGATATTTACTGAATAAGTAGAACCGCTATAAATCTGAAGATTTACATTGTCAGCAGTATAACTACCACCAAAAGAACCTTCGTTTCTGTATATTCTTAAATCAGCACCAGATTTGTAGAATTGCATTGCGCTATTTCCACCTGAAGTATTACCAAGAAAGAAAGAACCGTTATTTACCCCTGAATCACCAACAACGTGAAGTTTCATATAGGGGCTTTCTTGACCAACACCCAGTTTTCCGTATGGAACAATAATATTAGGTTCTGTATTAGAATCTGAATAAAGCGAAAACTTATTAAGCTGACTGTTCCAAATACCAGCAGCCCTATTTTCACCTGCAACAGGATAGTATTTTAGTTTAGTATGATAATCTGTTGAAGGTGAGCCTGACCAAGAAATTTCCATTCCCCAGTTATCATCTTCTTCTGTTGATGAATTAAAAGCATAAACACCTCCATTGTAAGGGCTATCACCAAGTGATAATTTTCCGCTAGGCGATAAACGCATTTTGGTATTTAAATCTTCAGCGTGATTTCTAACTTGAAATTTTAAGCCTGAACCATATTCATCACTTGTGCCATTTTCTTTAAACATTTTAATTATGGCACCTTCAGTATAATCCCCTGCGCTTGTATATTTATATCCAACCACCAACTGACCACCAACACCCTCTGCCATTGCAGTTGTATCGTAATGCGCTAATCCAGTTCTTACGTTATCACCTGCGCCGATTGCTGAATAAACTTTTAACCAACCAGTTTTTTCATCGTTTGTATCAGCGCGTAAAAATTGGTTTGCTTGTAATCCATCAACTGTATCAGCATCTAATCCTGAACCTGCGCCATCGTTTCCTGCGTGCCAAATTTCATTGTTTGCAATAGTAGTTGTACCGCCTTTTTCTTCAAAATTAAAGTTTACTGCTGCAAAAGTAATATCACCATAACTTGACGTATTTCTATTATACGAAATAGCGTGTGATACACCTGCCGAAACACCTATTTCAAATGCTAAATCACCTTGTGAACCTGTTTCTGTATTATACCAACCAGTTGCACGAATCTGCGAAAGGGATTGAATGTTTCCATTTACAATAGTATTATCAGTATTTATAGTAGATACAACTGCGTTGTCTACATAAAAGCGATAATTGTCATCGCTATTAAACATCATCGTGTTACTTTCAATGCCTATTCCGTAGTTTCTAGTTACCGTTCCAGTATCGTATAATAAAATCTGAAAGTCTGAAGCGTTACTAAACCCACCAGTACTAGCATTATTTGCTATTGTAATTCTGCCAGTCGTTACACTTCCATCTGCACCAATAGTAACTACATCTGTACCGCCATTTTTAAATTCATAGATTGAATCGCTACCAGTAACTGTACCATTAGAATTTATATTGAACTGCAATACTTCACCTACTAACGTACCACCTGCACGAATATATCCAATGTATGAAGCCGTACCATTGCCATCAGCGTCAAAGCTCCAAATAAGACCCCTTGCACCAGTATCTGTTGCATCAATTCCAAAAATAACATCTGCCGAACCAATATTTAAGCTAGCATCAGACAAATCAACTGTACCATTAAAGGTTACACCGCCGCCATCAATCGTCATTTCAGTTACTCCATTGTACTGAAATTCAATACCTCCAGTACCAGAATAAATCTTTATTCCGTTATCTTGAAACGTATCGTAGATATGCCAAGTGCCATCTGCAATTTCGTCAATCAATAAGTTGTTAGTTGTACCAGTAATAGTAATTTTATCATCAACTTGCAAGTTGCCAGCAATAACTGTATTACCGCCTACATCAAGCGAACCAATTTGAACCGAACCTTCTAGGTAATGCTTATCACCATCAACATATAAACCCCAAGCGTTAGTTGCATATCGTGTTCCTTGATATTCGCCTTTAAATAAGTAGGTATTTGTTCCAGTCGGAAGTGTATCTTCATTGTTGTCAACAATAGATTCAATACCAATAACATCACTATAACTTAATTCAGCTTCTGCATCAATTTGCGCTTCAGCCCTTACGCCTATTAATCTACCTACGTTTTCGGTTCTAGTTGTCGATGCATTAGATAAGAAATACCCTCCATAAGCGTTTTCTACACTACCTGCATCTTCAACTGAAGAATAACCGTAAATACCCATCATTTGGAAAACACCACCATTATCACCTGAATCGTGAACTGCTGCTGCGAGAATACCGTTTAATGTAGAAGTTGATTCTGTACTATTATTGCTTTCAGCCCTAAAATAACCGCTATAAACAGCGTCGCTAAACCCAGTATGCCTTACGTCTGAATAAATACCATATAGCCTATGTTCGTTATCAGCATCTCCATCGGCACTAGAATCAATATCTAACCATATACCCCCTTGTTCCCTGTCGCCAGTAGTATTATCAGCACCACTAAAGTTACCATCAATACGTTGTGCAAAGTGAAAATCATCGTTTGCATCAGTATTGTCAAACTGCATATTTAGTTGGTAGTCTGAACTTGGTGTTGTATTTATTCCAACCAAGCCATCAAGTGTAGTATCACCTGAAACAGTAGTATCTTTTAATAATGTAATTCCTGATGAACCAAAAGTAGCAGTAGGGTCTGCATTGTGATTAGAACCGTTACCAATTTGAACTACACCGCCACCGTTGGTAACATAAAAAGTAGCTCTATTACCAAGAATACCATATCCACT
>Ga0255777_10000516_pt1 | contig 36447 bp, 43 predicted proteins | sample 101ome_15_FD_179975 | JGI IMG/M metagenome (GOLD analysis project Ga0255777, IMG submission 179975) | Coastal salt marsh microbial communities from the Groves Creek Marsh, Skidaway Island, Georgia - 101402AT metaG (version 2) | ecosystem: Environmental > Aquatic > Marine > Intertidal zone >... | reverse complement strand
CATCTACTCCTGTACAGGAAGCTGTACGAATAATCGCACCAAAGTTTCGAACATCGGATAAACTATCTAAGAGAAGAAAAAGTGGAGTTTCTTTAGTTTCAATGACCTTATTGACTAATTCTTCAAAATTCGCAAACTCTATTGGAGAAATCATCGCCACAGCACCTTGATGGTTGTGAGGAGTCAAACGATCGAGTTTTTCAACGGGAACATAAACGGTATTAATCCCTTTTTTTCTCGATTCAGTCTCTAGAGACTTAATAAGCGCCCCTTGTAAGCCTCGTTGTATAAAGAGCTTGTCAATTGATTTATCGGCTTCTATGGCTTCTAAAATAGCTCTAATGCCGTAAATTTTCGTCTCTTTCTCCATAGTTATTCTTAACAAATTCTAAAATTTAAAAGTATAAAAAAGTCTTCACAAATAGGTTTCAATTTCAGGATTTGTCACTAAATAAAAAACCGCCTCAATTTGTATTGAGACGGTTTGATCTAACACAGTAACTAAATTAGTTCTGATCGGAAATATTTGGATTAAATAATATTTCTTCCTGAGGGATTTCGTAAGTGAGTCGCTCATCAGAATGCTGGAATGATTCACCAGCATAATCAAGCCAGTTAGTGCCTCTGGTTCTTGTTTCTCTTCTACGCTTCATGATAAAGTAAGATTTTCCTTCAGCGAATAATTCTAAACGTGCTTGAAGTGCTGCCTCTTCAGCTAGTGCACTACCTGATAAATCATCTAGGTATTCGGTAGCACCATTTAACCTCAAGTCTAAAACCGCACGAATACTAGCTCTTGCAGCGGCATCATTTCCATTTTCAGCAGCAGCTTCTGCGTGAAGAAGGTAGAGCTCAGCAATTCTCATATAGTGAGAATCAGAGTCAATATTGGTTTGTGGTCCAGAGAATGGTCTAAAGTTATTTGCTTCAGCTCCTTTGTAGTAGAACTTACCAGTAGGCATTAAGATAGAGTTGAATTGATTGTCCTTACGAATATCTCCATCTCTAAACTTAGCGTATAAATCAGCATCCATACCTTTTCTATTACCAACAGCCGCATAAGAGTAGCTATAGTAATCCATGAATCCCCACCATGAATAAAGAGAAGCTAATCCCTGTCCTTGTGGAGTAATATCGATTCCCCACATGATTCCATCAACTGAGTTCACATCGTTAAAACCACCTACAACACCACTTTCTTCTGGGAATAAAGCAACTTCGTCATTTGACATAATGGTGTAGTTACCTGAATCGATTACTTTTTTAGCATATTCTTCAGTTTTCGGCCAGTTGTTTAAAGCGCCATAGGTTTTAGCTAATAAACCACGTACCACATCCTGATTGATTTCGATTTTATCAGTACGTACAAATCCTTCTAAAAGTGTTTCAGCATCAGTAAGATCTTCAATTACGAGATCAAATACCTCTTGAAGAGTACTCTTTGGTTGATCGATATCTTCAGCACTTCTATAGATAGGAAGAACTTGTTTGCTCATATCTGTTATGTCATTGACAAAAACGTGTGCTAAAAAGAAATACGCATATCCTCTGAGGGCTTTAGCTTGACCTAAAGTGAATTTTTGCGCATCCGTTTCTGGTTGTGCATCATTACCACCTAAACCATCAATCACCAAGTTAGAAAGGTTAATTACACGGAATAAAAATCTCCAAGGTCTGTAGTTGTAATCATTGTCAGGATCTTGAGTTGCAGTCAACTCAGAGATAGCCGTTTGTCTGTTATAACTCTTACCTAAGTGAGCCATATCACCAGAGAGCATGTCTAATTGGATGTATTGAGTAGTAATACCAAAGTCCTCTTGGCTTGAGGTTCCTCCACTTCCTCTTCTGTAAAGATTTTCATAAATACCTAAGAGTGTTGCTTTGGATACATCAGGGTTTACCTCTGCTGCCTCACTCACTTGTTCTTGTGACAAAGAAGCAGTTGGAAATGTTTCTAAGAATTCTTTTTCACATGACATGAAAGATACTAGAATTCCTGCTAATGCTATTTTTTTAAATGTTTTCATGATCATTATAAGTTTAAGTTAACACCTAACACAATGGTAGATAGTGGATTGTAACTGTATATTGAAGAACCTCCTGTTACAGAAGTAGAAGGATTGAATCCTTGTCTTGCTGATGCTAACCATAAGTTATCTCCAGTTACAAAAACAGATGCATTTTTAAATCCAACCTTTGATGCAAATGAGCTTGGTACCGCATATGACAAACGAATGTTGTTTAATGCAATGTAATCAGCTTTAGTTAAGAATCGAGTTGAAGTTGCATTTTGCTGAATTTGATAACGGGCATCTTGTCTTGGGATATCTGTTACATCTCCAGGGTTCATCCAACGATTTCTTACATCGATGTGAAAGTTATTAGTTCCATTGTAATCGTTGTCCATCAAGGTTGCATAAGCAGAATCATACGCCCATCCACCAATCGAGTAATTGAATAGCGTGCTTAATGAGAAATCTCCGTACTGTGCATTTAATCGGAATGATCCAAATACATCAGGAATCACTGTTTTGTTGATAAACTTATCTGTAGCTTCCGCATATACTTCAGTGATATCTTGAGCTACTTTAGCATTTGGATTATCATTGAGGTAAGAAGTTAACGACGTGATGATGGTATCACCTTCGTCATAAGTTCCATTTGAGTTTTTATCATCAAAATTACGTTCCCATTGTGCAGCTCCTGTCTCGGTATTCACACCAGCATATACAGGCATGTACCAGTCATATAAAGAGCGACCTACTGTACGCGCAAAACTTCCGTCGATATCAAGTTTTTGTTGTTCTCCGGTTGCAGGATCAATAGGCATTGCTTTTAATTCGTTTTTAAACGTAGCTCCATTGATTCCGAAGTTTAAAGAGAATTTATCTTTTTCAATAATACTGAAGTCGAGATCAAACTCTAAACCGGAGTTTAAAAGCTCCCCGTCATTTACAGTAATCAATGCATAACCCACTGATGGTCCTACACGTCTGTCAAAGAACATGTCAGTTGTAGATTTGGTGTAGGCCTCTAAAGATCCTTCGACAAAACCACCCAATTCAAATTCAAATCCTAGGTTGAATTGATTTGAACTCTCCCAAGTCAGGTCTTTGTTTCCTTTAGTATCGAATGCAAGCGAGATGTTGTCGTTGAGGTTGTTTACCGAGTAAATGTTGTATCCTGGGTACAATCCAACTCCACCTGAGTTTCCAATAACTCCATACGAAGCTTTGAATTTCAAGAAGTCAACAAAATCAACTTCAGACATAAAATCTTCCTGAGTTAAAACCCAAGCTGCTCCTACTGAATAGAAATCACCCCATTTGTTGTTGATAAAACGAGAAGAGGCATCTCTGTTATAGGTGGCATTCAAGAAGTACTTATTTGCAAAATCGGTAGTGACATTTGCAATATATGACTCTGTAGTTTCAGTGTCGGTATAACCATCTGATGGAGCGTTAACAACACCATTAGCGATATCGATACCAAATGGAGTTACTAATTTTGAACGCTCTCCATACAAGTAGTTGAATTCATAAGAAGTTGCAACGTGAGAAACGAAAGCAGAAAGGTTAAATTCATCAAATGACGTATTGTAACGCAATCCAGTTCTTATAGTGTAGTTTTTTGTCTCAGAACGAGATCTTGAAATTCTTCCTCCTTGCCCTTTAGCAGGTGAATAGAATGGTTCGTTTAAAGAGATTCCATCATTCATAAAGTATTGGTAAGCAAAGTTGTTTTCGAAGTTCAATCCTTTTGCTAATGAAATCTTGGTGTCATTGTTAAAGTTCACAGAATTTCCTTTGCTTCTGCTTATGTTGATTTGAGAATCAGCAACACCATTGGTTGCAAATCCAAAACCACGTCCATCTTCTAATCCGTAATCAAAAAGAAAACCTCCATAGATTGGATCTGGAATTAAATCTCCAGCGGCATCTCTTCTGTATAATGGATAGATGGTTGGAAGGTTGTCAATCCACCAGAATTGAGAAGATGAAGAAGAACCTGTACCATTGTTATTGGTTTCACTTTGAGTATAGTTGAGTGAAGTATTGACATCGATAAAGTCTCCTACCTTGTTGGTTGCTGCAACACGACCGTTTAAACGCTTGTAATCTGTGTTAGAAGCATAACCAATATCATCAATAAAACCAAATGAGGTATACACTGATGAATTTTCAGAAGCATTTGAAATTGTAACGTTTGCTTCTGTACGGTTGGAAGGTTGGAAAGCAAAATCTTCCCAAGATTCTGGAGTATATCTTCTAGTTACTCCAGGTCTTACAGTACCTGTAACAGGATCAATAAGCTCTGATACTCCTTGAGCACCTGAATCGCTTACATTCCACATATTGTAGATTGGACTAATGTCAGATACGTCTGCGTTGTCTCCTTCAAATAAGTTAGCATTGGCATATGCAATAGCTGCTTGATTGTCTCCATCATTTTCAAGTAACCCTCTCTGATAAGTAGCTTGCCAGTTGATCGCGATGTATTCTTCTGGCGATTTAATAGTTTCGTAACGACCTACTCCTTGATAGTTCGTACCTCTTTTAATCGATACATTTACGTTATTTCCAGCATCTTTACCTCTTTTTGTAGTAATAACAATAACACCGTTAGCACCTCTTGCTCCATAGAGCGAAGTCGCTGAGGCATCTTTTAATACAGTCACTGACTTGATGTCTGCTGGATTAATGTCATTCAAGCTTCCTCCAAAAGGGGCATCATCAACGATGTACAAAGGAGCAGTTGAACCGTTCACTGATCCAAATCCTCTAATACGAACTGTAGAGACACTTCCAGGTTGTCCAGAAGTGTTGAATACAGCCACACCCGCTGCTTCTCCTGCCAATGCCTGAGAAACGTTCGTAAATGATTTTTGTGAAATGTTTTCACCTGCTACTACTTTTGCAGATCCAGCAAATGATTGTTTAGAGACATTCCCAAAACCAGTTACGATAACTTCTTCAAGTGCTTGAGCATCCTGAGAAAGACTAATGTTAATGGTATCGGAACTTCCAACGGTTACTTCACCAGATAGGAACCCGATGTAGCTAAATACGAGTACATCTCCTGAAGTAGCTCGAATGGAGTAGTTTCCATCAAAATCGGAAGTTGTTCCATTATCAGTACCTTTAACGATCACGGTAGCTCCTGGTAGGGGCGTTCCTTCTTGATCGGAAACTGTTCCTGAAATTGTTTTCTGTTGCGCAAGTACAAACTGCGCTGATAACACTAAAATAAGTGTCATAATTCCATAGAGTTTAGTTTTCATTACGATAATTAATTAAGATTAAATAAATCGGTTTATTTTGTTGAGTTTACACAAATAAACCTGTTGAGATTCGAATTATCTTCAAAGTTAATTAAAAGATCTATCACCTGTTTTTCTTCATCTATTAGATTTTCTTATAGTGAAATATGATTTTCTTATGATTTTAAAATTTTCAACAAAAAAAAACCACCCAATGTTGGGTGGTTTTAAGAGTATTAAAATTTTAAGTGTTTATTGACAAACACTTAAGATTTTAGCACCAGCTGTAGGATTAGCAAGAGAAAGCGCTGTTTGCTCACCTGTTCCATCAAGCTTAGTGTATACAATATTCATTTCTACTTCTGAATCCCATGGACCTTTTACCCAAGTAAAACTCATTGTAGATGCTCCTTCAGGAATAGTAACAACTCCAAAGGCATCATAGAAAACTGGACCATATCCACCTGCTGCATAGGCATCTTGGAATTGTTGGTCTAAATTAGCAACTAATTCAGGAGCTAGTACTGGAGTATCTCCCCAGTAGTCAGGTAATCCCATTTTAGTTTCAACTCCATCTACGAGTACTGACATATATCCTCCGTTCCATCCATCACCGTAGGTATCTACCATGTTAAAACGGTAGTTTCCAGGTACTGCAGATGTAGGAATACATTTAATAACAGTGTTGTATTTGTAAGGTGATGCGAAATAAGATCCTTGAAGTGATCCAGATGCATCCGAGTCAGTAAATGATCTTCCATCAGTTAAGTTCAATTGTAAACGAACAGGAAGTGAATCACCTCCAGTGTAATCTGAGGCACTTAATCCTAAAGCAGTAACTGCTTCTTGAAGTGTAACAGAAACATTAGTTCTTGGTAACCCGTAAGGTCCAGTAGTAAACGCAGACGCTGGGATTGATTTTAAAAGAACTTCATTTCCTTTAAACTGTAAGTATACTTCAACATTGTCTAAAAGAGCTCCATCTTGTGGATCTTGCTCTTCGATGTCAACATCAAACTTAGAGTTCAAATCGTATGAGTTGAATTCACCTGAGTTTAATTTTACCGTACGTAAAATTGCACCATAAGTGGTTCCAGCAAATACTTGGTCGATTGCATTGTCAGATTCTTGACAAGAAATTGCTGAGAATGCAACTGTGATTGCTAAAAATATATTTAAAATTTTATTTTTCATGATCATTTAATTATTTAAGATTAGAAGGACCACCTGCATTCCAGAATACACGCTCAGTTAAACTAGTACGTTGTGTAACGTTTGAGTTTGTTGAAGCGTAATTTGATGGATAGTACATAATTAATGGGAAATCCCCTGGACTTGGCTCTAAGTTCGGTTGAACATTAGAAGGTAATCCAGTTTTACGATAAGTGTTGTATGCGTCGATTCCGCCACCCCATTGAGCAATCCAGAATTGTTGAGCATAAATGTCAGCTTTACCAGCAGCATCAGCAGCATTGTAATCAGCTAATAAAGCAGCAACGTAAGCATCTACAGCATCACCATCCAATGCAGGTCCACCTTGTGAGTCTGCTTTGTTGATCGATTTTGTAGCTCCAGCTTCTAACATAGCAGCAGCAGTTGAGGCATTTAACATTCCGTCCATAAAGTCCATCCATGAAGAGAGCAAGATTGGAGTGATTCCATCACCACCGTTTCCATCACCATTGACTTTAGATTCATATGATGAATCGTCATAAGCTCCACCTGCAGGATAGATTCCGTGTAGTGTTCTTAAGAATCCATCTGGTGGAATTCCATCAGCGTTCCCATGATCTCTTCCCCAGTAACCATTTCCAACTCCACAATAAACTTCGTTAGTTGCTTGGTAGTGTGTTGGAGCTGTATATAGTGAACATTCTAAAACTTCTTCATTTGGATCTGTGTCCGTACCAGGTACTGCATCAGTTTGTCTGTAGAAGTAGTAGTTCATACGTGGATCTTTACCTCCGTGTCCATTGAGCATTAGGTTCATAAACCAGTTTGACATATATGTTCCTCCACCTGTAGCAGTGTAAGAAGAACGGTACCATGGGTGACGTGAATCTGGTTGTACTTCTTTAGTACCCCATTGGAATTGGAAGTCTTCTGATTCTTCATCAATATAATCAGTTACACCGTTGAATCCAGAAGCGTTTCCTAAAGTGTAATAGATTTTCTTTTTGATTGAATTCGCAGCTTTTGCCCATTTAGCAGCATTTCCACCATAGTAGAAATCACTAGCAGGAGCAGGACCACCAGCAGTAAATCCAGCTACGGCCTCGTCTAATAATGCTAAAGCAGCATTGTAAACTGATTCTCCAGAATCAGCGATAGGAGCAAGGTTTCCTTCGCCTCCTTTCAAAGCTTCAGAATAAGGAATATCGCCAAAGAAGTCTACTAAGGTAACCATGATGTAAGCTTGCATGGTTTGCCCCATAGCTTTGTGAATTGTTAATCCTGATTCATCAGCTAAAATATTCATAAGACGAATATCTTCCATCATACCTTGATAAGCTGAAGTCCAGCTTCCATCAAAGTTGTTAGGTGAATAAACCTGAGCATAGTTACGACCAGACATTTGGTTGATACGTGTTAACGCAGCACCTCTGTTTGAGAATCCTTGTACCCATCCAGCAAAACTTACTTGAACGTTGTTCAAAAAGAAGGTTGCATCGGCTTGAGATGGATTCAGTGCATTTGGGTTATCTACAAGATCAAGATCCGTGGTCTCACATGATGTGAGCGCGAATAATCCTGCAGTAACAGCAATTAATATATTTTTTATTTTCATGATAATCTAGTTTTAAATTTTAGAATGATAATTTAACACTTAAACCATATCGTTTAGCACTTGGACCGTTAAGGTAATCAAAACCTCTACCGTTTCCAACTCCTACCCCTGCAATGTTTGGATCCCAGTTGGTTCCAGCAGGTGCATTGTAAGCATTAAAATACATATTGTATCCTGAAGCAGTAATATCAATACTTCCAAAAGGTGTTTTGTCTAACATTGATTTTGGTAAGCTATATTTTAATGAAACCTCAGCAAGTCTCCACACAGATGCATCGTAAACTAACATTTCGTCTGGACCGTAAAGTACGTTCGAGAAGTAGTATGTTGAGTTGTTGATTTGTACGGTGTTTGGAGTTCCATCCGCTTGTACACCAGGCAAGATAAAAGAATCTTTTCTGTATTCAGTTTCTTTAACAACCCCTCTACCCATTAGAGTAGATACGGTGTAAGAGAATACATCTCCTCCATGCGTGTGAGAAATTAAGAAATCTAAAGATAAGTTCTTGTAAGACATGCTGTTGTTAATGTTTAACAACCAATCAGGGTTTGCATCTCCAATGATGTTAGTACCATAAGTTATATCATAAGAACCTTGAGAGTTTACAACGAAGTTTCCTGCGTCATCTCTTGTGATTTTAGATCCAACAATTGTACCTAAAGACTCACCTACACGAGCAACGTTACCTAAATTTGAGAAACCAGCGTAAACAATCTCATCAGTATCTAATCCTAAATCAGTAACGATTGCTTCTGAAGTAGACCAGTTAGCAAAAGTAGACCAGTTGAATCCATCATTTGAACGGAACCAATCCATTGTCAAATCGATCTCAACCCCTTTGTTTTGAATTTCTCCAATGTTGGTTTGAGTACTTGTATATCCAGTAGAAGGATCTAAAGGACGAGAAATAATCAAATCGGTAGTTGTTTTGTTGTAAATAGAGATATCAGTTGATAATCTATTGTCGAAGAAACGACCTTCTAAACCAAATTCTAATTCTGCAATCAACTCTGGTTTTAAATCAGGATTACCTAATTGTGATCCAGAAGTGTTTGAAATAATCATGTTTCCGTTAGCATCATTGAATCTTTGAGTGTTTAAAGATAGTACAGACGCAATTGGGTATCCACTAGGGAAGTTTGCAGAAGTTCCGAATCCAGCTCTTACTTTTAAGTAATTTAAGTTTTCAGATTTCAAATCAGCAAAAGCTGTAGTAGGGATGAAAGAGAAAGAAGCTGATGGATAAATAATCGATCTGTTCGCTTCAGAAAGGTTTGATACCCAGTCTTTACGTCCAGATAGTGTCAAGTAAGCGTAGTCTTTATAGTCTACAGCTGCTTGTCCATATACCCCAGCGATATTTCTTTTTTCGTAGTATTGGATTTCATCTTGTGTTTCAAAGTTGAAGTGTCTCAATACTCCAAATACTTGCTGTCCTGTTGAAGCAACACCGTTTCTGTCATATGTATCAGAACGTGAGGTAGCTCCTAAAGTAAAGGTTAACCCATAATCATCTCCAATGTTGTAATCCCCATTGATTGAAATGTTGTGGTCAAAAATTGTTTTGGTGTTGTTCCAAGTGTCGTATTGACCTGACTGGTTAGCAACCGATCCTGTTTTACCACCTTTGTTAGAGTAGTTGGTGTTGTTTTCTGAATAAACATCCACTCCGTAACGGTAAGAAGCATTCAAGTTGTCATTAATTTCATAACTAACAGTTGCTCCACCAAATACACGGTTTACATCCTGAGTGTTTCCTGCATTTGCTACAGTCCACAATGGGTGCTGAATCGAGTTATTTTGACGGTAGTAGATTGACTCACCTGTTACAGGGTTTTGATAAGGAAGACCCATCATATCCACTGAACGTGGTGTATAGTAAAGGTTAGCAAAAATCGAAGCACCATCTCCACCTACGTTTGAACCGTAACCAGCAGCTACTGGAGGTGACTTAAATTTAGTGCCAGCATAATTTAAAGTTCCGTTAACTGTAAATCCATTACTCAATTGAGCAGATCCACCAAAACTTAAAGTGTTTCTTGATAGCTTGTTACCAGGAGTAAAACCTTCATCAGAAAGGTTACCGTAGTTCGCGTTGTAAGAGATTGTTCCGTCTTGGCTAGCACCTCTAATGTTGATGTTAGTGTTGATAACTTCACCTTTGCGGAAGAAGTTTTCAACGGAACGATAAGGCTGCCATTTAACAATTGCATCTGGAGCAATTCCAAGAGCGTCTAAAACTGCAGGAATTCCTGTAGCTGAAGAAGCAGTTGTATAAGGGTGTCTCAAATATCCTGGAGTTCCAGAAGTTGTTCCGTTAATCGAAGATTGAGCTCCCCATCCATCGACACCACCTTCGTTAAAGCTAGGACCCCAGTTAGAGAAGAACCATCCGAATGACTGATCGAAACCTCCACCGTACTGATCTTGGTATTCTGGCATAGATGCCATTTCATTCGTAAAACGCGATGAGTTAATAGTGATTTCAGTTTTCTTTGGTCCAACTGCACCAGCTTGTCCAGCTTTTGTAGTAATGAGGATTACCCCGTTACGACCTTGTGTACCGTAAAGTGTAGCAGCTGCCAAACCTTTTAATACAGAAACATTCGCGATGTTGTTAGGATCGATATCCAAGAAACGAGATGAACCATTGTTACCATCTACGAAACTACCTTGTGCGTTTGTTTCAGTAGAAAATGGAATACCATCTACAATGAATAAAGGTTGGTTTGACTGACTGAATGAGTTAAAACCTCTAATTACGATAGAAGTACCTGATCCAGATAAACCTGATTGGTTAGTAATGTTAACCCCAGAAGCTTTTCCAGAAAGAACACGAGCAACATCAGCGTCAGCACGAGACTCTAATTGTTCGTCTCCTACTTCAGATACTGCGTACCCTAAGGCCTTTTTCTCTCTCTTGATCCCCAGTGAAGTTACGATAACTTCATCTAATTGCTGTGAATCAGATTCAAGCGTTACATTAATTTGGTCTGATGACCCTACCACTACATCTCGTGTAACATATCCAATAAAGCTAAATGACAAAGTGTCTCCTGCACTTGCATTTATTGAATAATTACCATCAAAATCCGTGGTGGTTCCATTGGTTGTTCCTTTAACGATTACAGTTGCACCCGGAAGTGGCATTCCTTGATCGTCAGAAACAGTCCCTGAAACCATCTTTTCTTGTGCAAACAAAAATTGCACAGCTAACGCTAGGCATAGCGTTAGGATTCCATTTAATTTTGTTTTCATTTGAGTTAGTTTAGTTACTATTTAGTTACTATGTTAAACACCAAATTTAAATAATTAATATTTATTTAACAATTATCTGTTGACAATTTCACAATTAAAATTCAACATTTAACATAAATGACTTGTAATCAGTTATTTAAATAAAATAACTACTATTAAATTAAGATTCTTATAGCTAATAATCTTAAATATTTATTAATTTCATGATTATCAGTTATATTTGTAACAGATTTATCGTTAAAAATTGTTAGGACTGAATTATATTCAACAAAAACAGAATATCGTTGAATATAATTTATTTGGAGGTGTTTAGTTTTTTAAAAAAACGAATCAGAAATTCTTGATCACTTATTTGATTTGAAGGCGTGTTTTTAAAAATTTCAGCTACAATTTTTTTGCCGATTACTTTTGTAAGAGATGATTTGGATGCTTTGATCTCTGTAAGGATACCTGCATCTTTTTGTGTGTAAAATTCGATTTTTTCTTCAAATCGAGCTGGAAATGATCGTTCCAAAGATGTTTTAGCGACTTTAGCTTCTCGAAATACTTTTGTTTTTTTTAAGTAAAGCTGATAGGGATGCCCTTCTGTGAGTTTGATGAAATAACCATTTGCAACAGTTGTGTTTTTGGTATTACTATAATAAGGTCTGAAATAAAAAGTTTCCGATCCAATGGTAGCTTTTAATTCTGTGTCTGGTAATAACATTTGATCTGTTTCACCGCGATGTTGATAAGAGCTCATTTCTAATTCATCGGTATTGGCATTGTATCGAAGGTAGATGTCCTGAGGTATTATTTTGTCGTAATAAGTGACTTCTGCCTTTTGAAATGTGCGATCGTAATAGGGGCTTCCTTGAACAAAGGTGTGTGAATTCTCAAGGTGATCTTGGTCTTTTTGAAATCGTCTAGTTTGAGCAATAGCTAATCCATCCCATTGCCCCCAAGCCAATCCTTCGCTTATTTTTTCACCACCTCTATTAAATTGTCCGTAGCTAAAAGTTGAAACTGAGACTGAAAAGCAAACTAGTACGATTTTTTTCATACGCTAAAGATAGTGTATTTGAATATAGTAATCAATAATTATTGGTGCATATACTCGAACAAGTCAATAAGCCATTGACTCGTGTTTTCTTTTGAACGGCTGTTTCTCTTAGTAAAACTGTTAAAGCGTTCTTTGTTGCTGAATATTTCTCTTAGTTTAGATTTGTATAATTTTAGTTCGATTGGCGTATCGCCGTTGGTATTATAATAATAGGTATAATCATCTACAAAACGAGGGGGGAAAGAGCGTTCCAATCCAGTTCTAGCTTGGGTAGCCTCCATGTATACTTTCGATTTGTTTAAAAATACAGTGTGTTCATTGTTTTTGTAAAGTTCAATTAGGTATCCCATTTTAACAATTCCAGAAGTTTTGTCTACATAGGGGAGGTATACGTATCGATCATTTCCAATCGTACAACTCAAGTCTGTACTTTTGACCACCGCTTGATCGGTTTGATACTGATATTGGTTGGCGGTCATCTCAATTTCATCGGCATAGGCATTGTGTCTCAGAAACACTGTTTGATCTTGAGGTTCATCTTTGTAATAGATGGTACCTTGAATAAATTCTTCTTCAAAATAAGGGCTGCCTTTTATCGAACCTAGAGATACCTTTCGTGTGTCTTTACTTCTTACTTGTCTAAAAAAATCGGTAACATATTGATCTGTTTGACCATAAGAAGGTGTATTGAGGTTTTGAGCCGATACGGTCAATTGAATTGATATAAATAGAATAGAAAATAAGTAAGCTGTTTTTTTCATGAGGAATTGTGTGTTTTGAACCACAAAACTATTCTATTTTTTTTTAAATACAACATAATTTTAAGTGTAGTGATTCATTTTAACAAAATGTTATAAGGTATTAATTTATTTATTTTTTCAAGATCCTTTTGAATAATCGAAAAAGATGATTACATTTGCGGCCCTTTTAGGGGTAAATTATATTTATTTTATACTATATATGCCAACAATTTCACAATTAGTACGAACAGGAAGAGCCAGCATTACTAAGAAGAGTAAATCGGCTGCTTTGGATTCGTGTCCTCAAAGAAGAGGGGTATGTACACGTGTTTACACAACAACACCTAAGAAACCAAACTCTGCGATGAGAAAAGTTGCAAGGGTTCGTTTAACAAACGGTAAGGAAGTAAACGCATACATCCCTGGAGAAGGACACAACCTCCAAGAGCACTCGATAGTATTAGTAAGAGGCGGAAGGGTAAAAGATTTGCCAGGAGTTAGATATCATATCGTTCGCGGTGCTTTGGACACAGCAGGTGTTGAAGGTAGAACGCAACGTAGATCTAAATACGGAGCAAAACGCCCAAAAAAATAGTTAATTAACTAAGTAAGAAGAAATGAGAAAAAGACAGGCCAAAAAAAGACCTATTTTACCAGATCCAAAATTTAACGATCAGTTGGTAACCCGCTTCGTTAATATGTTGATGTGGGATGGAAAGAAATCAGTTGCCTTCAAAATCTTTTACGATGCAATGGATATTGTAGAAGAGAAGAAAACCGATGATGAAAAAACGGCACTTGAAATTTGGAAAGACGCTTTGTCAAATGTAATGCCTCACGTTGAAGTAAGATCGAGACGTGTTGGAGGTGCTACCTTTCAAATTCCAATGCAAATCAGACCAGATAGAAAAATCTCTACTGCTATTAAATGGTTGATCGGTTACTCTCGCAAGAGAAATGAAAAATCGATGGCTCAAAAATTAGCTGCTGAAATTTTAGCGGCTTACAAAGAAGAAGGTGCTGCAGTTAAAAAGAGAGTGGATACGCACAAGATGGCTGAAGCCAACAAAGCATTTTCACATTTTAGAGCATAATTATGGGAAGAGATTTAAAATACACTAGAAATATTGGGATTGCTGCACATATTGATGCTGGAAAAACCACTACTACAGAACGTATATTATTTTACACAGGGATTAGTCATAAGATTGGTGAGGTACACGATGGTGCCGCTACAATGGACTGGATGGAACAAGAGCAGGAACGAGGTATTACGATTACTTCTGCTGCAACAACTTGTACTTGGCAGTTTCCATCTGAAAACGGGAAGCCGACTTCAGATGCTATGGGTTATCACTTTAACATTATTGACACCCCAGGTCACGTTGACTTTACCGTTGAGGTAAACCGCTCATTGCGTGTTCTTGATGGGTTAGTTTTCTTATTTTCAGCAGTTGATGGTGTAGAGCCACAATCTGAAACTAACTGGAGACTTGCAGACAACTACAAAGTTCCACGTATGGGATTTGTAAACAAGATGGACCGTCAAGGTGCTAACTTCTTAAATGTTTGTACTCAGGTTAGAGAGATGTTAAAATCAAATGCAGTTCCTATTGTATTGCCTATCGGAGACGAGGCTGATTTTAGAGGAATTGTAGATTTAGTTAAAAACCGTGCAATTGTATGGCACGAGGATAACTACGGTTCAACTTTTGACGTAGTTGACATTCCTGAAGATATGAAGGATGAGGTTCATCAGTACAGAGCAGAGCTTATCGAAGCAGTAGCTGAGTACGATGAAAATCTTATGGAGAAGTTCTTCGAAGATGAAAACTCAATTACTGAAGATGAAGTACACGCTGCTTTAAGAGCTGCTGTTATGGATATGGCTATTATCCCTATGGTATGTGGATCTTCATTTAAAAATAAAGGTGTTCAATTCTTATTAGATGCTGTTTGTCGTTACTTACCTTCTCCAGTGGATAAGGAAGCGATCGAAGGAACAAATCCTGATACTGAAGAGCCAGAATTTAGAAAGCCAGATGTAAAAGCACCATTTTCAGCTTTAGCATTTAAGATTGCTACGGATCCTTTTGTTGGTCGTTTAGCATTCTTTAGAGCTTATTCAGGTCGTTTAGATGCAGGTTCTTATGTATTGAACAACCGTTCTGGAAACAAAGAACGTATTTCTAGAATCTATCAGATGCACTCTAATAAACAAAATGCGATCGATTTTATCGAAGCAGGAGATATTGGAGCAGCTGTTGGATTTAAAGATATCAAAACTGGTGATACGCTTTCTGACGAGAAACACCCAATTGTTCTTGAATCAATGGTGTTCCCTGATCCAGTAATCGGTATAGCTGTTGAGCCTAAAACTAAGGCTGACGTTGATAAATTAGGTATGGCTTTGGCAAAACTTGCTGAAGAAGATCCAACCTTCCAAGTGAAAACTGATGAAGCTTCAGGTCAGACTATTATTTCTGGTATGGGAGAGCTTCACTTAGATATTATTTGTGATCGTTTAAAGAGAGAGTTCAAGGTTGATGTTAACCAAGGACAACCTCAAGTAGAGTACAAAGAAGCACTTACTGCTGTTGCAAACCACAGAGAAGTTTATAAGAAACAATCTGGTGGACGTGGTAAATTCGCAGATATCGTATTTGTGATGGAGCCTGCAGAAGAAGGTAAGTCTGGATTAGAATTCGTAAACGAAATTAAAGGAGGTAACGTTCCTAAGGAATATGTTCCATCTGTAGAAAAAGGATTTAAAGAGGCGATGAAGAATGGTCCTTTAGCTGGATTCGAAATGGATGCTATGAAAGTTACTTTAAAGGATGGATCGTTCCACCCTGTGGATTCAGATTCACTATCGTTCGAATTAGCTGCTAAAATGGGTTATAAAGCTGCTGCAAAAGCTGCTAGAGCCGTATTGATGGAGCCAATTATGAAATTAGAAGTATTGACTCCAGAAGAAAACATGGGAGATATTGTAGGTGACTTGAACCGTCGTAGAGGTCAAGTAAACGAAATGTCTGACCGTGCTGGTGCTAAAGTTATTAAAGCAAATGTTCCATTATCTGAAATGTTTGGATATGTAACATCACTTAGAACTTTATCTTCTGGTCGTGCAACTTCTACTATGGAATTTGATCATTATGCTGAAACTCCTTCTAATATTGCAGAAGAAGTTATTAAAGCAGCAAAAGGACTAACCGAATAATTCAAGTAAGATGAGTCAAAAAATTAGAATAAAATTAAAATCATACGATTACAATTTAGTAGACAAATCTGCTGAAAAAATCGTTAAAACGGTAAAGACTACTGGAGCTGTAGTAACAGGACCAATTCCTTTACCAACACATAAAAAAATCTTTACAGTATTGCGTTCTCCACACGTAAATAAGAAGTCAAGAGAGCAATTTGAACTTTCTTCTTATAAGCGTTTGTTGGACATCTACAGTTCTTCTTCTAAAACGATTGACGCTTTAATGAAATTAGAGCTTCCTTCAGGAGTTGAAGTAGAGATCAAAGTCTGATCGGAGGGACACCTCTATTAGTAGCTTGCTACTGTAAACATATCCAGAGCTTGTAGGCAAAGGATAAACGGAGAAAAAAAATAATTAGGGTTAAATTATTTTTTGACCCTAATTTTTTAGATTCTCCAAAAGATAAGTAAATTTTTAAACAATAATTAATATAAATTAAAATGTCTGGGTTAATAGGAAAGAAAATAGGTATGACCAGCATCTTTGACGAGAATGGAAAAAATATTCCATGTACCGTTATTGAGACTGGACCATGCGTAGTTACCCAAGTCAGAACCTTAGAGGTAGACGGGTACAGTGCCCTTCAACTCGGTTTCGATGACAAGTCAGAAAAAAACGTTTCTAAAGCGGCTCAAGGTCACTTTAAGAAAGCGGGTTCTTCTCCAAAAAGACAAGTTGTTGAGTTCCGTGATTTTGAAGGAGATTACAAATTAGGTGACACGATCAGTGTAGATCTTTTTGTAGAAGGAGAATTTGTTGATGTTCAAGCAACATCAAAAGGAAAAGGATTTCAAGGGGTTGTTAAAAGACACGGTTTTGGCGGTGTTGGACAATCGACTCATGGTCAACACAACCGTTTAAGAGCTCCTGGTTCTATCGGTGCTGCTTCATATCCTGCGAGAGTATTCAAGGGAATGAAAATGGCTGGAAGAATGGGTGGTGAGAACGTAACCGTTCAAAACCTTAGAGTTTTAAAAGTGGCTCCTGAGAAAAACATCTTAGTAGTTAAAGGATGTGTTCCAGGTCACAAGAATGCTTACGTAAAGATATTTAAGTAATGAAAGTAGCAGTTTTAGATACAAAAGGAAAAGAAACAGGTAGAAAGGCAGACCTTTCTGATGCTGTTTTCGCTATTGAGCCTAACAATCACGCTATTTACTTAGCTGTGAAACAATACTTGACACACCAAAGACAAGGTACACACTCTGCTAAAGAGCGTGGTGATATCACTGGTTCTACACGTAAGATCAAGAAACAAAAGGGAACTGGTACTGCTAGAGCAGGTTCTATCAAGTCTCCTGTGTTTAGAGGTGGTGGTCGTATTTTTGGTCCTAGACCAAAAGACTACAAAATTAAGTTGAACAAAAACCTTAAGCGTTTGGCTCGTAAATCTGCTTTATCATTAAAGCAAAACGAGAAATCAATTATCGTTTTAGAAGACTTTAATTTCGAGGCTCCAAAGACTAAAGATTTTATCAATGTATTGAAGGCCTTAGGCATCGATGCAAACAAATCGCTAATCGTCTTGGGTGATTCAAATAATAATGTATATTTGTCGTCACGAAATTTGAAGCAGTCAGAAGTTGTAACAACTTCAGAATTAAGTACTTACAAAATCTTAAATGCTAAGAATATTGTACTTACTGAAAGTTCGATTGCAGGAATTGAAACTAATTTAATATAAAGAGGAGACATGAGTGTGTTAATTAAACCGATCATTACGGAAAAAATGACAGCAGATAGCGAGTTGTACAACCGCTATGGTTTCATCGTTAACCCTAAGGCTAATAAACTTCAAATTAAAGAGGCTGTAGAGGCTACTTATGGAGTTACAGTTGATAAAGTTAGAACGATGAATTACGGTCCCTCAAGAAAAACTCGTTACACGAGAACTGGTGTTCAGCATGGTAAGACCAATGCTTATAAGAAAGCCATTGTTGATGTAGCAGAGGGAGATATAATTGATTTTTACAGTAATCTATAAAGACAAGAGATGTCAGTTAGAAAATTAAAACCAATCACTCCAGGGCAGCGTTTTAGAGTAGTAAACGGATTTGACGCGATTACTACTGATAAGCCGGAGAAAAGCTTGCTTGCTCCGTTAAAAAAGTCTGGAGGTAGAAACAGTCAAGGAAAGATGACCATCCGTCAAAGAGGTGGAGGTCACAAGAGAAAGTATCGTGTTATCGATTTCAAACGTACTAAGGCTGGTGAAGCTGAAGTAGTTTCAATCCAATACGATCCAAACAGAACCGCTTTTATTGCATTAGTTCAATACGCTGATGGTGAAAAGAACTATGTGATTGCACAAAACGGTTTAAAAGTAGGACAAAAGATTGCATCAGGCGATTCTGTTGCTCCAGAAGTAGGTAATGCGTTACCTCTTAAAAACATTCCTTTAGGTACAATTATTTCATGTATTGAATTACGTCCAGGTCAAGGTGCGGTAATGGCTCGTTCAGCGGGTTCATTTGCTCAACTCATGGCAAAAGAAGGGAAGTTTGTTACAGTAAAATTACCTTCAGGTGAAACTAGATTAGTTTTAGCTGATTGTATCGCTACTGTAGGAGCAGTATCAAACTCTGATCATCAGTTGTTAGTTTCTGGTAAAGCAGGACGCAGCAGATGGTTAGGTAGAAGACCTCGTGTAAGACCAGTAGTGATGAACCCTGTTGATCACCCAATGGGTGGTGGTGAAGGTCGTGCTTCTGGAGGACACCCAAGATCTAGAAATGGTATTCCAGCTAAAGGTTATAAGACTCGTTCTAAGACTAAGAGTACCAATAAGTATATCATAGAACGTAGAAAAAAATAATTAAGATAGTATGGCACGTTCATTAAAAAAGGGACCTTTTGTTCACTACAGTTTAGAGAAAAAAGTCCAACAAAATATAGAATCTGGAAACAAATCAGTAGTTAAGACTTGGTCTAGAGCTTCGATGATTACACCAGACTTCGTAGGTCAAACCATCGCAGTACACAACGGGAAACAATTCGTTCCTGTGTTTGTTACTGAGAATATGGTAGGTCACAAATTAGGAGAATTTTCACCAACACGTCACTTTAGAGGTCACGCTGGTGCTAAAAACAAAGGAAAAAAGTAAGCTATGGGAAGTCGTAAAAAACAAATGGCTGAACGAATTAAAGCCGAGAAGAAAGAGCTTGCCTTTGCAAAGTTGAACAACTGTCCAACTTCGCCTCGTAAGATGCGTTTAGTTGCTGATTTAGTTCGCGGTAAAAAAGTAGAGGAAGCTTTAGCAATTTTGAAATTCAACTCTAAAGAAGCGTCAGCTCGTGTAGAAAAACTTTTGTTGTCTGCATTAGCTAACTGGCAAGAGAAGAACGAAGATGCTAATATTGAAGATGCAGATCTTTTTGTAAAAGAGATTCGCGTTGACGGTGGAAGTATGTTAAAACGCTTACGTCCAGCTCCTCAAGGAAGAGCTCACAGAATCAGAAAACGCTCTAACCACGTAACACTGGTATTGGGTGATAACAACAATATTCAAAGCTAGATAATAACATGGGACAAAAAACAAATCCAATTGGAAATCGTCTAGGTATCATCAGAGGTTGGGAATCTAACTGGTACGGTGGAAATGATTACGGAGATAAATTATTAGAAGACGATAAAATTAGAAAATACGTTTTTGCTCGTTTGGCAAAAGCAAGCGTATCTAGAGTTATTATCGAGAGAACTCTTAAGTTAGTTACTATAACTGTAACTACAGCTAGACCTGGTATCATTATCGGTAAAGGTGGTCAAGAAGTTGACAAACTTAAAGAGGAGCTTAAGAAAATTACCAAGAAAGAGGTTCAAATCAATATTTTCGAAATCAAACGTCCAGAATTAGATGCTAACTTAGTTGCTGCTTCTATCGCTAGACAAATCGAAGGTAGAATCTCTTACAGAAGAGCTATCAAAATGGCGATTGCTGCTACAATGAGAATGAATGCTGAGGGAATTAAAATCCAAATCTCAGGTCGTTTAAATGGTGCAGAGATGGCACGTTCTGAATCTTTTAAAGAAGGACGTATTCCATTATCAACATTTAGAGCTGATATCGATTATGCTTTACACGAAGCTCATACAACTTACGGTCGTTTAGGGATCAAAGTATGGATCATGAAAGGTGAAGTATACGGTAAAAGAGAATTATCTCCACTAGTAGGTATGTCAAAAGGTACTGCTTCAAAGGGTGGAAATAAAGATAAAAAACGTCGTAGAAAGTAATTAATAAAGAGAAAGAACAATGTTACAACCTAAAAGAACCAAATTTCGCAAGGCCCAGAAAGGGCGTATGAAAGGGATTTCTCAGAGAGGTCATCAGCTTTCTAACGGAATGTTTGGTATCAAGACTTTAGACTCGCATTTCATTACGTCACGCCAAATTGAGGCGGCTCGTATTGCAGCGACTCGTTATATGAAGAGACAAGGACAGTTATGGATTAAAATATTTCCGGACAAGCCTATTACTAAAAAGCCATTAGAAGTACGTATGGGTAAAGGTAAAGGAGCTCCAGAATATTTCGTAGCTGTTGTAAAACCAGGTAGAATTTTATTCGAAGTTGCTGGTGTTGAACACGATATTGCAAAAGAAGCATTGCGTTTAGCAGCACAAAAGTTACCTGTGAAGACTAAGTTTGTAGTTTCTAGAGATTATTCAGCTTAATTTTTAAAGAAGAACGTATTATGAAACAATCAGAAATTAAAGAATTATCAGCTGAAGGATTAGTAGAGCAAATCGCGACACTAAAGAAACAGTACGCTGACCTTAAGGTAGCTCACTCAGTGACTCCTTTAGAGAATCCACTTCAATTAAGAGAAGTGAGAAGAACAATCTCAAGATTATCAACTGAATTAACTAACAGGGATAACCAATAATTGGTTCTGCTTTATGGAAAATAGAAATTTAAGAAAAGAAAGAATAGGCGTAGTTACTAGCGATAAAATGGAGAAATCAATTGTGGTTTCAGAAGTAAAGCGTGTAAAACACCCTATGTACGGTAAATTCGTGTTGCGTACTAAGAAATACGTAGCTCACGATGAGAAAAACGATTGTAATATTGGTGATACTGTAAAGATCATGGAGACAAGACCGTTAAGTAAAACCAAGACTTGGAGACTAGTTGAAATCTTAGAAAGAGCTAAATAATTATGTTACAACAAGAATCAAGATTAAAAGTAGCAGATAATACCGGGGCAAAAGAAGTTTTGACCATCCGTGTACTTGGAGGTACAAAGAGAAGGTATGCATCTGTCGGAGATAAAATAGTAGTTACTGTAAAAGAAGCAACTCCTAACGGACAAGTTAAGAAGGGATCTGTTTCTACTGCTGTTGTAGTTAGAACTACTAAAGAAGTTAGACGTCCAGATGGATCTTATATCCGTTTTGACGATAATGCTTGTGTGTTATTAAACCCAACTGGAGAGATGAGAGGTACTCGTGTTTTCGGACCTGTGGCTAGAGAATTACGCGACAAGCAGTTTATGAAGATTGTTTCACTAGCTCCTGAGGTGCTTTAATACAAGAAGGAAAGATGGCAACAAAAATGAAAATCAAAGTAGGAGATACAGTTCGTGTTATGACTGGAGATCACAGAGGTGCTGAAGGAAAAGTACTTTCTATTGACTCAGTTAAAAACAGAGCAATTGTAGAGGGAACAAATATGGTTTCTAAACACCAGAAACCAAGTGCACAGAATCCACAAGGAGGAATCGTGAAAAAGGAAGCACCTATTCACGTATCTAACCTTTCATTGATCGATGGTTCAGGTAATGCTACTCGTGTAGGTTACGAAACTAGAGATGGTGAAAAAGTGCGTTTTTCTAAAAAATCAAACGAAGTAATTTAGTTATGGCATACGTACCAAGATTAAAACAGGAATACAAAGAGCGCATCGTTAAAGCGCTTACAGATGAATTTGGTTACCAAAACGTAATGCAGGTACCTAAACTCGAAAAAATCGTAGTGAGCCGTGGAGTAGGTGAAGCTGTTGCTGACAAAAAGTTAGTTGATCAAGCAGTTGAAGAACTTACAATGATCACAGGTCAAAAGGCAGTTGCTACCATTTCTAAAAAGGACGTCGCTTCTTTTAAACTTAGAAAAGGTATGCCAATTGGTGCTAAGGTAACGCTAAGAGGAGAGAGAATGTATGAATTCTTAGATCGTTTAGTAACGACTGCACTTCCACGTGTACGTGATTTCAACGGTATTAAGGCAACTGGATTTGACGGTAGAGGTAACTACTCTTTAGGAGTTACTGAACAAATCATCTTCCCAGAAATCGATATCGATAAGATCAAGAAGATTAACGGAATGGACATCACTTTTGTGACTAATGCTCCAACCGATAAAGAAGCAAAATCATTATTATCAGAATTAGGTTTACCTTTTAAAAAGAATTAATTATGGCTAAAGAATCAATGAAAGCCCGTGAGGTTAAAAGAGCAAACACTGTAGCCAAGTATGCAGAGAAAAGAAAAGCTTTAATGGAAGCTGGAGACTACGAAGCGCTTCAAAAACTTCCTCGTAATGCTTCTCCAGTTCGCATGCACAACAGATGTAAACTTACTGGTAGACCAAAAGGTTATATGAGAACTTTTGGAGTTTCTCGTGTAATGTTCAGAGAAATGGCTAACAAAGGGTTAATTCCTGGAGTTAAAAAAGCTAGCTGGTAAAAAAATTAATATTAATTGGTTTCAGGTTTAACACTAGTTAAAAACCGTTACCGCAAATTTATAGTTATGTATACAGATCCAATTTCGGATTATTTAACAAGAATTAGAAATGCAAATTCTGCGGGTCACAGAGTCGTAGAAATTCCTGCTTCTAATCTTAAAAAAGAGATTACTAAGATCTTATTTGATCAAGGGTACATCTTAAGTTACAAATTTGAGGAAAATGGACCACAAGGTTCCATTAAAATTGCCTTAAAGTACAATCAGTCTACAAAAGAGCCTGTGATTAAAAAAATCACTCGTGTGAGTAAGCCTGGTTTAAGAAAGTACGTTGGTGCTGGTGATTTACCTAGAGTTTTAAACGGATTAGGTATTGCAATTGTGTCTACTTCTCACGGAGTAATGACTTCAAAGCAAGCTAAAGCGGAAAAAGTAGGTGGTGAAGTAATTTGCTACGTTTATTAACAGTTAAAGAAGAGTAACAATGTCTAGAATAGGTAATAATCCAATAGCAATTCCAGAAGGCGTTAGCGTAGAAGTAAACGATAACATCATCACTGTAAAGGGAAAACTCGGAGAGTTGACTCAAGAGTACTCTAATGTATCTGTAGTTGTAAACGAAGGACAAGTAGTAGTAACAAGACCAACTGATTCAAAAGAAAACAAAGCGAAGCACGGTTTATACCGTTCATTGATCAACAATATGATCGAAGGTGTTTCTAAGGGTTGGACTAAAGAATTAGAACTAGTAGGGGTAGGATACCGTGCTAGTAATCAAGGACAAAAATTAGATTTAGCAATCGGTTTTTCTCACAATATTGTTTTGGATATCGCACCAGAAGTGAAAATCGAAACAGTATCTGATAAAGGTAAAAACCCAATCGTTAAATTAACCTCACACGACAAACAATTAGTAGGACAAGTTGCTGCTAAAATTAGATCGTTCCGTAAGCCAGAGCCTTACAAAGGAAAAGGTATTAAGTTTGTTGGAGAAATTTTAAGAAGAAAAGCAGGTAAATCAGCTTAATAAGTAGCATTATGAAATTATCGAAGTCAGAAAGTAGAAAAAGAATAAAAAGAAGAATCAGAAAGATTTCTTTTGGTACGGCTACTAAACCACGTTTAGCGGTTTATAGATCAAACAAAGAAATCTATGCTCAGCTTATTGATGACAACGCTGGTGTTACATTAGCTGCTGCATCTTCTAGAGATAAAGAGATCAGTTCTGCAACAGGAACTAAATCAGAAATTGCTACCCTAGTTGGTAAAGCAATCGCTGAAAAGGCTGTAGCTTTAAAAATTGACACTGTCGCTTTTGACAGAGGTGGATTTTTATACCACGGTAGAGTTAAATCATTAGCTGAAGGAGCTAGAGAAGCAGGACTTAAATTCTAAATAATATTATGTATCAGAATTACAAAAACGTAGAAACTGTAAAACCAGGAGGTTTAGAATTAAAAGACCGTTTGGTAGGTGTTCAAAGAGTTACTAAGGTAACTAAAGGGGGTAGAGCCTTCGGATTCTCTGCAATTGTTGTTGTCGGTGACGAGAACGGTGTTGTAGGGCACGGGTTAGGAAAATCTAAAGAGGTAGCTACTGCAATCTCTAAGGCAATCGAAGATGCTAAGAAAAACTTAGTACGTATCCCATTGAATCACGGAACCCTTCCTCATGAGCAAAAAGGTAAATTTGGTGGAGCTAGAGTATTCATCAAACCTGCATCACACGGTACAGGGGTTATCGCAGGGGGAGCTTTAAGACACGTATTAGAAGCGGTTGGAGTACACGACTGTCTTTCAAAGTCACAAGGGTCTTCTAACCCTCACAACGTAGTAAAAGCTACTTTTGACGCTTTATTGCGTTTAAGAGATGCGAAGACTGTTGCTGCTGAACGCGGTATATCTTTAGAAAAAGTATTTAAAGGATAAGCTATTATGGGAAAAATTAAAGTTACACAAGTAAAGAGCGCTATTAAAAAGCCTCAAAACCAAAAGCGTATTCTTGAATCATTAGGATTACGTAGAATAGGACAAGTAGTAGAACACAACGCTACTCCAGAGATCCTAGGTATGATAAATAAAGTTCAACATTTAGTTTCTTCACAAGAAGCTTAATTATAAACCAACAAAATGAATTTAAATAATTTAAAACCTGCCGAAGGTGCTGTCCACAAAGCTGGAAAAGTAGTAGGTAGAGGTCAAGGATCAGGAAAAGGCGGTACTGCCACTCGTGGGCATAAAGGTGCTAAGTCTAGATCTGGGTATTCTAAGAAAATTGGATTTGAAGGTGGTCAAATGCCTTTACAGAGACGTGTTCCAAAATTCGGTTTCAAGAACATTAATAGAAAAGAGTACACTGGAATCAATTTAGATCGTTTACAATTGTTGGTTGACAACGGTATTGTAAAAGATACTGTTGATTTAAATGTATTGATAGAAAATAGATTAGCAGGTAAGAACGATTTAGTTAAGATTTTAGGTGGTGGAGAACTCAAAGCTGCATTAAAAGTATCTGCTCATAAATTTACTGCATCTGCTAAAGCTGCAATTGAAGCAGCAGGTGGAGAAGCACTAAGTTTATAATCTATTATTATGAAGAAATTTATAGAGATCATATCGAACATTTGGAAGATTGAGGAATTAAGAGGAAGAATCTTAATCACCTTAGGTCTTTTGTTAGTATACCGTTTTGGAGCACAAATCGTACTTCCAGGAATTGATACGACACAATTGGCTCAATTGTCTTCTAATACCGATCAAGGTATATTAGGAATTCTTAACGCCTTTACAGGAGGTGCATTTGCAAATGCTTCTGTATTTGCATTGGGAATTATGCCTTATATCTCTGCTTCTATTGTTGTGCAATTGATGGGAATTGCAATTCCTTATTTGCAAAAACTACAAAAAGAAGGAGAGAGCGGTAGAAAAACGATCAATCAAATTACACGTTGGTTAACAATTGGGATTTGTGTGGTTCAAGCACCAGCATATCTTTATTCTCTTGGAGCTTTAGGAGTTCCAGATACAGCCTTCGTATTAGGTAAAGGACTCGACTTTATGATTCCTTCTGTAATTATCTTAGTAACTGGTACTGTATTTGCAATGTGGTTAGGTGAAAAGATTACTGATAAAGGAATCGGAAACGGTATCTCTTTATTGATTATGGTGGGTATTATCGCTCGTATGCCTCAGTCTTTTGTTCAAGAGTTTATCTCTAGAACAACTACTGGTAATGGTGGAGTGATGTTTGTCCTTATCGAGCTCATTCTTTGGTTTGTAGTAATTTTAGCTTCTGTATTATTGGTTATGGCAACTCGTCAAATTCCAGTACAATACGCTAGAAGAACTGCTTCTGGAGGAATAGATAAAAATGCTATGGGATCTAGACAATACATTCCTTTAAAACTCAACGCTTCTGGGGTAATGCCAATTATCTTCGCACAAGCATTGATGTTTTTACCAGGATTGTTAGGAAGATCTTTTAACGAAACTGCAGTAGGACAATGGATGGAAGTTCAGTTCCAAGATATCTTTGGATTGGCTTACAATATCTTATTTGCATTCTTAATCATCGTATTTACGTATTTCTATACAGCAATTACTGTACCTACGAATAAGATGTCAGATGACCTAAAACGCAGTGGAGGTTTTGTTCCAGGTGTGAAGCCAGGAAAAGAAACAGGTGACTTTTTAGATAAGATTATGTCTTTAATTACGTTACCTGGATCAATTTTCTTAGCTTTGTTGGCTGTTTTACCAGCGATTGTCGTTAAAGTATTAGACGTGCAATCTGGTTGGGCATTGTTTTACGGTGGTACTTCACTTCTCATTATGGTGGGTGTTGCTATCGATACGGTACAGCAAGTGAATGCCTATTTGTTAAACCGTCATTACGATGGCTTAATGAAATCAGGTAAAAACAGAAAAGTTTCATAAGTATGGCTAAGCAAGCTGCAATAGAACAAGATGGAAGCATTATCGAAGCATTGTCTAACGCAATGTTTCGAGTAGAATTGGAAAATGGGCATGTAGTTACCGCTCATATTTCTGGAAAAATGCGTATGCACTATATCAAGTTATTACCTGGAGATAAGGTAAAGCTTGAGATGAGTCCATACGATTTAAGTAAAGCGAGAATTACATATAGATATTAAGAAACTATTAGGATGAAAGTAAGAGCATCAATTAAGAAAAGAAGTGCCGAGTGCAAGATAGTACGTCGTAAAGGAAGATTGTACGTAATTAACAAAAAGAATCCTAGATTTAAACAAAGACAAGGGTAATTATGGCAAGAATTGCAGGGGTAGATCTACCCAAACACAAAAGAGGCGTTATCGCGCTAACCTATATCTTCGGAGTAGGAAAAAGTAGAGCTAAGGATATTTTAGCAGAAGCTAAGGTAAGTGAAGACACGAAGGTGTCTGACTGGGCTGATGAAGACATTGCAGGTATTAGAGCTGCGATTGGTAATTACACCATCGAAGGTGAATTGCGTTCTCAAACTCAAATGAACATCAAACGTTTGATGGACATTGGTTGTTACAGAGGAATTCGTCACAGAGCAGGGTTGCCTTTAAGAGGACAACGCACTAAGAACAACTCTAGAACCAGAAAAGGTAAGAGAAAGACAGTTGCAAACAAGAAAAAAGCATCATAATAATTAAGTAGTATAATGGCAAAGACAAATACAAAATCAGCTAAAAAACGCAATGTGATCATTGAGTCTGTAGGTGAAGCTCATATTACTGCTTCATTTAACAACATCATTGTTTCATTAACAAACAAAAAAGGTGATGTGATCGCTTGGTCTTCAGCAGGTAAAATGGGCTTTAGAGGTTCTAAAAAGAACACTCCATACGCAGCTCAGTTAGCTTCAGAAGATTGTGCTAAAGTTGCTCACGAAGCAGGTTTACGCAAGGTAAAAGTATTCGTTAAGGGACCTGGAAACGGTAGAGAATCTGCAATCAGATCATTACACAATTCAGGAATTGAAGTAACTGAGATCATCGATGTTACTCCATTACCACACAACGGATGTAGACCACCAAAAAGAAGAAGAGTTTAATTAAGCCGCAAGGCATTATAATTCACAGAAGCTGTAGTTACGATTATCGAAGGATAAGCCTTAATTCATAATCACAGTTTCAAAATTTTAGAAAATGGCAAGATATTTAGGACCAAAATCAAAAATCGCTCGTAGATTCGGAGAAGCGATATTTGGAGACGACAAATCTTTAGAAAAAAGAAATTATGCTCCAGGACAACACGGACAATCAAGACGCCGTGGAAAACAATCAGAATACGCTGTACAGCTTATGGAAAAGCAAAAAGCAAAGTACACTTACGGTATTCTAGAAAAACAATTCAGAAATTTATTTGACAAAGCAAACCGTTCAAAAGGGGTAACAGGTGAGGTATTACTTCAACTTTGTGAGTCTCGTTTGGACAATGTTGTTTACCGTTTAGGTGTATCTAGATCTAGATCTGGTGCTAGACAATTAGTTTCTCACCGTCACATTACTGTGAATGGAGAGATTGTTAATATTCCTTCTTACCAATTGAAGGCAGGTGATGTTGTAGGAGTAAGAGAAAAGTCAAAGTCGCTTCAAGCGATTAAAGATGCTATCGATTCTAATAGCTCTGTTTACGAATGGATGACTTGGAATGGAGCGACAATGGAAGGTACTTTTGTAGCTGTTCCTGAGCGTCTTCAAATTCCAGAAAACATCAAAGAACAATTAATCGTCGAGTTATACTCTAAATAATCAACACAAGATCCTATTATGGCATTATTTAATTTTCAAAAGCCCGATAAGGTTATCATGATTAATTCAACAGATTTTGAAGGGAAATTCGAATTTCGTCCTTTGGAACCTGGATATGGATTAACCGTTGGTAATGCTCTTAGAAGAGTGATGCTTTCTGCATTAGAAGGTTTCGCTATTTCATCGGTACGCATAGATAAAGTTGAACACGAGTTTTCTGTAATACCTGGTGTTGTAGAAGATGTTACAGAAATCATCTTAAACTTAAAACAAGTACGTTTTAAAAGACAGATTGACGATGTAGAAAACGAAACAGTACAAGTTTCTGTTAGTGGTAAGAATCAACTTACTGCAGGTGATATTCAAAAACACATCTCAGGTTTTCAAGTATTGAACCCTGATTTAGTGATTTGTAATATGGAATCTGATGTTAACTTCACAATGGATCTTTATATTGAAAAAGGTCGTGGATACGTTCCAGCTGAAGAAAACAAAAAATCAGGTGCTCCAATTGGAACAATTGCTATCGATTCGATCTTTACTCCAATTAAAAACGTTAAGTACTCAATTGAGAACTTCCGTGTAGAGCAAAAGACAGATTACGAAAAGTTAGTTTTTGAAATCATCTCTGATGGTTCAATTCATCCAAAAGATGCATTGACAGAAGCTGCTAAAGTTTTGATTCACCACTTTATGTTGTTCTCAGATGAGCGTATCACCCTAGAGGCTGATGAAATTGCTCAAACTGAGACTTATGACGAAGAATCATTGCATATGCGTCAGTTATTGAAAACTAAGTTAGTTGATATGGATCTTTCAGTTAGAGCATTAAACTGCTTAAAAGCTGCTGAAGTAGACACCTTAGGTGACTTAGTATCATTCAACAAAAACGACTTGATGAAGTTTAGAAACTTTGGTAAAAAATCATTAACTGAATTAGAAGAGTTAGTGATCAACAAAGGTTTGAGTTTCGGAATGGACTTGTCAAAATATAAATTAGATAGAGATTAATCAATCCAAAGCATCGCTTTGTGATAAAGAAATAGAACAATGAGACACGGTAAAAAAGTTAATCATTTAGGAAGAAAGAAAGCGCATAGAACTGCTATGCTTGCTAATATGGCATGTTCGTTAATTGAGCACAAACGCATCAATACAACTGTAGCTAAAGCTAAAGCATTGAAAGTTTTTGTTGAACCGATCATTACTAAAGCAAAAGCTGAAAACAATCAGACTACTGAAAAGGGAACTCACAACAGACGTGTTGCTTTCTCAAGATTGAGAGACAAGAACGCAGTTACAGAGTTGTTTTCTACAGTATCTGAAAAAGTAGCAGATCGTCAAGGAGGTTACACTCGTATCATTAAATTAGGAAACCGTTTAGGGGATAATGCTGATATGGCGATGATCGAGCTTGTAGACTTCAACGAGATTTATAACGCAGACAAGCCTAAGGCTAAGAAAACGCGTAGAAAGAAGAAATCATCAGCTCCTGCAGCTCCTGAAGTTGTAGCAGAAGAAACTACTGAAGCTCCAGTAGAAACTGTTGCTGAAGCACCTGCTGAAGCAGCTGAAGATGTAAAAGAAGATGAAGCAAATGACAAACAATAATGTTAATTTGTTTTTAAAATAGAATTAAGGATAAGTCTTTTGCTTATCCTTTTTTTTTGTTTTTTTGTGAAATGTAACAATTGATTTATGAAATACACAACTAGAAAACCAGCATTGATCTTACTCGCAGATGGAACTATTTTTCACGGTAAAGCCGTAGGAGGAAAAGAGGGAACTTCTTTTGGAGAAGTTTGTTTTAATACCGGAATGACCGGGTATCAGGAAATTTTCACCGATCCATCGTATTTTGGTCAACTTATGGTGACTACCAATGCTCATATCGGAAATTACGGAGCAACTGAGGTCGATACCGAATCAGATAGTGTTAAGATAGCTGGTTTGATATGTAAGAATTTTTCTTACACCTATTCAAGAGATTTAGCTCAGGAATCACTCGAAGAGTTTATCAGTAAGAGCAATTTATTTGCGATTTCTGATGTGGATACCAGAGCACTTGTAAGTTATATCCGCGATAATGGTGCGATGAATGCAGTGATTACTACTGATGTTGATAATTTAGACGCTATTGCTAAAGAATTAGCTGCTTTTCCTTCGATGAAAGGATTAGAACTCGCTTCAAAAGTTTCAACGAAAGAACCGTATTTTTATGGAGAAGAAGACGCTCCAATTAAGATTGCTGCTTTAGATATTGGAATTAAGAAAAACATTCTGAGAAACTTTGCAAAACGTGGAGCTTACGTAAAAGTATTTCCATACAATACACCCTTTTCTGAATTAGAAGCGTTTAATGCAAATGCTTACTTCATTTCAAATGGTCCTGGAGATCCAGAACCATTATCTGAATCTATTGAATGTGCGAAGGGAATGATCAACAGTGGAAAACCAACCTTTGGAATTTGTTTAGGACACCAGGTGATTGCTTTAGCAAATGGAATTTCGACTTATAAAATGCACAATGGTCATAGAGGTATCAATCATCCGGTTAAAAACTTAAAAACAGGTAAAGGTGAAATTACTTCTCAAAACCACGGTTTTGCGGTTAACAGAGAAGAATTAGAAGCGAACCCTAATTTGGAACTCACTCATGTACATCTCAACGATAATACGGTGATGGGAATTAAAATGAAAGGCAAAGATGTGTTTTCGGTTCAGTATCATCCTGAAGCTAGTCCTGGTCCCAATGATGCTAATTATTTATTCGACGATTTCTTTGAATTGATGAATTAGTATTTCTCAGTCAATTCTGTTTTTATTGCTAATTATACAATACAAACTCAGTTGATTGTCAAAATTTTAAAAAGTAATTGAATAGGACATATGTCATAATAGGAAAGCGTTTGCTTTCATATATTTGCAAAAATTAATTTATAAACAAAGCATTATGAGTATAATCGTAAGTGTACACGCAAGACAAATTTTAGATTCTAGAGGGAATCCAACAGTTGAAGTAGATGTAATTACTGAAAACGGTTCATTAGGACGTGCAGCAGTTCCTTCTGGAGCTTCTACTGGTGAGCACGAAGCACACGAACTTAGAGATGGTGGAAACACCTATATGGGTAAAGGAGTTCTCAAAGCAGTTGAGAATGTAAATACCGTGATCGCTGAAGAGCTTTTAGGAATGTCTGTTTTTGAACAAAACGCCATCGATCAAGCGATGATTGAATTAGATGGTACTCCAAATAAAGCAAAATTAGGTGCTAATGCGATCCTAGGAGTTTCTCTTGCAGTTGCAAAAGCAGCAGCAGAAGAATTAGGAATGCCATTATACCGTTATGTTGGTGGTGTAAGTGCTAACACACTTCCAGTTCCAATGATGAATATTATCAATGGTGGATCTCACTCTGATGCTCCAATTGCATTCCAAGAATTTATGGTGATGCCTGTAAAAGCTGAATCTTTTACTCATGCAATGCAAATGGGTACTGAAATTTTTCACCACTTAAAGAAAGTGTTACACGACAGAAATCTTTCTACTGCAGTAGGAGATGAAGGAGGTTTTGCACCGACATTAGACGGTACTGAAGATGCTATTGAAACGATCGAAAAAGCTGTTACGAATGCTGGATACAAATTTGGAGACGAAGTAATGATCGCATTAGATTGTGCTTCTGCTGAATTCTATGTAGATGGTAAATACGACTATACTAAATTCGAAGGAGATAAAGGAGCAGTTCGAACTTCTGAAGAACAAGCTGAGTATTTAGCTGAATTATGTGCTAAATACCCAATCATCTCAATCGAAGACGGTATGGATGAAAACGACTGGGATGGATGGAAATCACTTACTGAAAAAGTAGGAGATAAAGTTCAATTGGTAGGAGATGATTTATACGTTACTAATGTGGAGCGTTTATCAAGAGGTATCGAAAATGGAATTGCAAACTCTATTTTGATCAAAGTAAATCAAATCGGTTCGTTAACAGAAACCATTGCAGCTGTTAATATGGCTAAAAACGCTGGATATACTTCTGTAATGTCTCACCGTTCTGGAGAAACAGAAGACAATACAATTGCTGATTTAGCGGTTGCTTTAAATTGTGGTCAAATCAAAACAGGTTCTGCTTCTCGTTCTGACCGAATGGCTAAATACAACCAATTATTACGCATTGAAGAAGAATTAGGTTCAACAGCTTATTTTCCACAATTAAATGCATTTAAAGTAAAGCAATAATCGCTTTGCAATATTGAATATCAAAGGCGCTTTTCACAAAGGCGCCTTTTTTTTGTGATATTTATCATAATAATCTGTTAATCCCCTTTTTTACGCATCATATGGATTGTTTTAGTGCAGTCTTTTTATTAATTTTGAAAACCTTTTAAAATCTACACAATCTCAATGAAAAATAAAGCCACATTAGAATATCAAGGAAAAAAATATGAGTTTCCTGTAATTGAAGGAAGTGAAAATGAATTAGCTATAGATATTAAGACCCTTAGAGCGCAATCAGGAATGATTACAATCGATCCGGGTTATAAAAATACAGGTTCTTGTGAGAGTGGAATTACGTTCTTAGATGGTGAAAAAGGCATCTTGAGATACAGAGGGTATTCGATTGAAGAATTGGCTGAAAAAGCATCCTTTTTGGAAGTCGCTTATTTGTTGATTTTTGGGGAACTTCCTACAAAGAGAGAGTTGGAAAAATTCCATACGGATATCGTCAATGAATCCATGGTAGATGAGGACATGAAAAAGATCTTGGATGGTTTTCCTAAATCAGCTCATCCAATGGGTGTTTTGTCTTCTTTGACTTCAGCATTGATCGCTTACAATCCAAAATTTGTGAACGTTAGTTCTGAAGAAGAAATGTACGGTGCAATTGTAAGAATTGTCGCTAAGTTTCCAGTGTTGGTTTCTTGGACTTATAGAAAACAAAAAGGTCTTCCATTAGACTACGGAGATGATTCTCTAGAATATGTGGAGAACTTTATCAAAATGATGTTTAAAAAACCTAATCACGATTATCAACGCAATGATACTGTGATTAAGGCGATGAATAAATTATTAATCCTTCACGCAGATCACGAACAAAACTGTTCAACTTCGACGGTTAGAATCGTTGGTTCTTCTCACGCAGGGTTATTTGCCTCATTATCTGCTGGTATATCAGCCCTTTGGGGACCACTTCACGGTGGTGCAAACCAAGCCGTACTCGAAATGCTTCAAGCAATTCAAGAAGACGGAGGTGATACGAAGAAATATATGGCCAAGGCCAAAGACAAAAATGATCCATTTAGATTGATGGGATTCGGACACCGCGTTTACAAAAACTTTGATCCACGTGCCCGTATCATTAAAAAAGCTGCAGATGATGTATTGGATGCACTTGGAATTGATGATCCTATCTTAAACATAGCTAAAGGATTAGAGCAAGAGGCTCTAGAGGATCCGTATTTCGTGGATCGCAAGCTATATCCAAATGTGGATTTCTATTCTGGAATTATTTACAGAGCACTTGGAATTCCTACAGAAATGTTTACTGTGATGTTTGCACTTGGTAGACTTCCAGGTTGGATTGCACAATGGAGAGAGATGCGACTCAACAATGAGCCAATTGGTCGTCCTCGTCAAGTCTATGTGGGAGCAACCACTCGAGAGTTTGTCTCGATTCAAGATCGATAATATCCAAGCCCTTTTCTAAAAAGGGCTTTTTTTATAAAAAAATTAAGCATCTTTGTAGGATATATAACAATATCCATATGCTAGATCTTAAGATTCTCAATGAAACATCGATGCTAAAAGCAGTTGTATTAGGAACTGCTGTAAGCAATGGTCCTGTTCCAAAAGCAGCGGATGCCTATGATCCAAATTCATTGATGCATATTAAGGCAGGTACCTATCCGCTTGAATCCGATATGGTTTCTGAAATGGAGACATTTTCAGAAGTTTTAAAGAAGTATGGAGTTGAGGTTTTTCGTCCTGAAATCATAAAAGATTGCAATCAAATTTTTAGTCGGGATATCGCCTTTGTAATTGAGGACTATATTTTTAGATCCAATATTTTACCACATAGAGAAGAAGAATTCGAAGCTATTTTACACGTATTAGATCAAATCAATCCTCATAAAATTATCAGCCCTCCAGAAGAAGTTCACATTGAAGGTGGTGATGTGATGCCTTGGTTTGATTATATATTTGTAGGAGTGTATACCGGAGATGATTATGCGGATTATATCACTGCTCGTACCAATAAAGAAGGCGTAGCTTTCTTGCAATCGTTCTTTCCTGAAAAGAAGGTCAAATCCTTCGAATTGAAAAAATCAAATACCAATCCTACAGAAAACGCACTCCATTTGGATTGTTGTTTTCAGCCTATCGGGACTAAATACGCCTTAGCACATCCAGAAGGATTCTTAAATCCAGAAGAATATCAATGGATATTGGATTATTTTGGTAAGGAAAACGTGTTTGAAATCACTAAAGAGGAATTAGTGATGATGGGCTGTAATGTGTTTTCAATAGCTCCGACTGTAGTGGTGTCTGAAAAGCGACTTACTAGGGTCAATCAATGGATGCGATCCAAAGGGTTTACCGTTGAAGAAATTGCCTATGCTGAAATAGCTAAACAAGGAGGGATGCTACGTTGTAGCACGCTACCATTAATTAGAAACTGATGAAACAGACCACTAATACACTTTTAATGATTCGTCCGGTTCACTTTAGAGCCAATGAAGACACTGCGGGAGATAATTACTTTCAAAAGAATTTAGACCTGCCTCAAAAAGAATTACTCAAAAGAGCTCAAGATGAGTTTGACAACTTTGTAAGCCAATTGAGATCAGTTGGAGTTCAAGTTATAGTAACAGATGCTCAAAGTGAAGTAGATGTGCCCGATGCTCATTTTCCAAACAATTGGATTTCTTTTCACGAGAGTGGTATGGTAGGGATATACCCCATGTTAGCTCCTTCAAGACGTTTAGAGCGCAATGAAGAGGTTTTATCCTTGTTGGAGGATAAAGGCTTTACAATCACTGAAATTATTGATTATACGGCTGCTGAAGAAGAAGAGCTCTTTTTAGAGGGTACTGGGTCCATGATTTTGGATCGAGAAAACAGAAAAGCATATGCTGCAATTTCTCAGCGTACCGATGAAGATTTGTTTGTGGAATTCTGTGAGGATTTTGAATATACCCCTATAGTATTTACAGCAAATCAAGAAATTGAAGGTAAACTGATGCCAATTTATCACACCAATGTCATGATGTGTGTAGGTAGTAAGTTAGCAGTTGTTTGTTCGGCTTCCATTACCGATAAAAAAGAGCGCAAAAACGTCATGAAGCAGTTGAAATCGGATGCTAAGGAACTCATCGATATCAGTATAGCTCAAATGAATCAGTTTGCTGGTAATATGTTAGAGGTTCGAGGTATGGGAGATCAGCCTTATCTGGTTATGAGCACATCGGCTTTTAATTCACTTAGAGGGGATCAAATTAGTGCTATTGAAAAGCACTGTAGAATTCTTCACGCTGATTTAGAAACAATTGAAATTTGTGGAGGTGGTTCTGCTCGTTGTATGATGGCAGAAGTATTTTTACCTAAATCTTGATATAAGGACACAGTTATCGAGTCA
>Ga0255777_10000506_pt1 | contig 37093 bp, 43 predicted proteins | sample 101ome_15_FD_179975 | JGI IMG/M metagenome (GOLD analysis project Ga0255777, IMG submission 179975) | Coastal salt marsh microbial communities from the Groves Creek Marsh, Skidaway Island, Georgia - 101402AT metaG (version 2) | ecosystem: Environmental > Aquatic > Marine > Intertidal zone >... | reverse complement strand
CGAAGCAAGAAACACTATCACGATCGAAAACGACGAAATGTCGTGGGGACTCGACGCAAGCCTCGAACTTGAAAAACACGTTGCCCTCGTTCTTGACATACACCATCACTGGGTGCGTACAGGAGAATACATTCAGCCAACCGACCGTAGATTTGATCGTGTAATTGAATCATGGCGTGGTGTGCGTCCTGTTATACATTACAGCGTAAGCAAAGAAGATTTACTTGCAGAATGGCCTGACAACGAACTACCTGACATGGAGTTCTTGCTTATGAATGGCTTTAAGAAACAAAAACTACGTGCCCACTCTGATATGATGTGGAACAATGCTGTTAATGACTGGGCATTAGAGTTTAATGACTATGCAGATATTATGGTAGAGTCTAAATGTAAGAATTTAGCAAGCATTGACTTGTATAAATATAAAAAAGCAAAGGAAGATTATGAGCTATTTGAACAAAATGTACGGTCGTCAATCCAAGAACACTGCGCCGTCTACTGATAAAAATCCAAATCGTGTAACTGGTGGTTTAAAGGCACAAGGTGTAGACCGTTTTACAATGATTGCCGAAGATGGTTCTAATCACGAAGTTCCTACTGTAGAATACGTTCGTTCGCTGGAAGAACAGTCAAAAAAACAGCGAGCGGCTATTACTGTTCTAGAACGTAAGCTCACTCGCTGTGAAACTGCAATTGATCAGTTAAGTGCTAGACTTAGCCGTTCTTAATTGCTTCTAAGATAGCAGCCTTATTCATACTAGCATTAGCTTTTACACCATTCTTTTTAGCATGAGCAAGTAGATCATTCTTTGACATACCGCTTAGGTCTACTTTTGCTGGCTTTTTTGTCGCAGCCTTCTTAGTCTTTTTAGGTTTAGCTACTGTTTTTGTTTCAACAGTATCTTTATCTGCCTGTAATGTAGGCTCTAAAGGTGCTTCAAACCCAAATAATGATTTTAACCATTTAATCATAATATTCTCCTATAGGAATACATATTTAATAAATATGCTAACAACAGGAGACAGAAATGAGTTTACTTAATAAATGGATTAATGCTCGCCTAAAAGAGCGTACAACATTAGACGGTGTTATTCTAGTAGTAGCAGGCGTTTCATTCTTAATCTTCAAACCAATTGCGGCACTTATGGCTTATGGTGCTATCGCATACGGTGCTTGGACTATTTGGAAGTCTGAATAATTATAGTTTGCTAATGGGGATGTCAGAACTTGCGGAAAGATCCCAAACTTTTTTACGTTCTACTCCCCTTTTTTGCGCAAACACTTTAGCATCACAGTTACTACATACATGAAAATAGTTATTGCTAAGACGTTTTGGATCCATGCTACCTCTTGATCTTTCAAATTCACTATTACAATTATCACAACGTAGCATAACCATAGTAACATCACGGTAATATGTATGCATTTTGCCTAATTTACTAGGTCTTTCGTATAGTTTTTTAAGAGTGTATTCTCGAATGAACATAATACTATTTACATTAAGATTATAAAATTAACTGATAAATACTTGCAAGATAAGGAAATATCCTGAAAAATCTATCTGGAGCACAGTAAATGAGTAGACAAGACATAGACATCGGCGTAGAAGGTAATGACGGAACCGGTGATAGCATTCGCGAATCGTTTCGTAAAGTAAACGAAAATTTCTCAGAAATATATGCAATTTTTGGTCAAGGCGGCAGTATTGACTTTACATCGTTAGGCGATACACCGGACACACTATTACCAAATACAATTCCGTTAGTTGATGATAGTGGTACAACTATGCAATTAGTTACACTAGCATCTAACAGTGCTATTGATCCTAATGCTATTGATACTATTACATTTAACACCACTGTTCCAGGTAAACTTGTTATTAGTACAGCATTTACAAAACTATCAGATGACCAAAAACCTTTACTAGGTGGACCTTTAAACGTAGGCGGAAACGCTGTTGCTAATGTTGCTATTTCACAAAGTGCTATAGATGATTTTAACGATAGACATAATACTGCATTAACTATTGATGATCTTGTTATTACAAAAGGTTATGCTGATAGACGTTATATTTCATCGGGTTTACCAATTCGTGTTGCAGCAGAGCCAGCAAATACAGATGCGTTTAAACTAACAATTTCAAGATACATTGGCGGTAACATAGAAGTTCTTAATCACGGTTACGATACTGGAATTAACGGTACAGCATTTGAATTTAACGTAATCTACGATAATCCTTCAAACTTAACATCAGGAACAACATACTATCTACGTTATGTATCTGACGATCAGTTAAGTGTGTTTACTACAAAAGACGGTGCTCAAGTTGTAGATAACACTGAAGCAGAAGCAAACAAAATATTTGTGTCAGGAACCATTGAACAAGACGATGTTCATACTATGGTTGATGCAGGATTAGATACTACACTACAAGGTAACTTCCTAAGTGATGTTGCTATGCCACGTACGAGTGTTGTCCGTAGACAAGGCGACGAAATGACTGGTGCGTTAACACTACACGATCACCCAGGCGACTTAGCAGGGTTTGGTGTTGTTAACGGCAAAGACGATTTACAAGCAGCAACTAAATTTTATGTAGACAACAGTGGTTATTCGTCAACTGTTAACTTATTTGTTAGCACAGACGGCGACGATAGAATGATCGGTGTTCCGCCAGGTAGAGAAGGTTCAGCATTAAACTATGCGTTCCGTACTATTAACGCCGCAGCACAAAGAGCAGCAGAAATTATTAAAACTGCGCCAGCAGAACCAGGTCCATATTTCCAAACAATTACTAAAAATGCAGGCGCCTCGTATGCACCAATTGTAAGTGCAGATGTTAACAGTCCTCAATATGAACAAACAAGAGCTCTTATTGATTCTAACAGAGATTACATACAACGAGAAGTTGTTGGTTTCCTAAAATATACATACCCAGATTTTATTTACGATATCGATACATGCTTTAGAGATGTAGGACTTATCCTAGATGCTATTGCATTTGATATTAACAGAGGTTTAACTGCTAACTATCTAACAAGACAGGCAGCAGAAAGATATTATTCAAGCACTAGCGGACGCTATGCTATTACACAACAAAAAACAGAAACAGTCGCAGCAATAGAATTTACTAAAGGCTTAGTAGATGCTATCCTACAAAACAAACTGTATCTTGAAAAAGAAATTACAGCAATTACAGTTGATGGCACTACAGGAAGAACAAGAGTTACTACAAACACTAACCATGGATTTGTAGACGGCGATCATGTGTTCTTTAAAGATATTGGCGGTATGCTAGAATTAGAAGGGCAAACTGCATATGTTAGAGAAATTTCTAATGTTACATTTGAACTATATGAAGATGAAGATTTATTTACTCTTTGGAATTTAAGTTCTTATACTCCATTTACTGTAGGCGGCTTGGTTGGTAAGGTATTCCAAGATCGTAACGAACAATTTGAAAGTATTAAAATTGATCAAACATTTGATGATCCAGACGGTGCAACAGCAGCAAGAAATGCTATTACAGGACTTGGCGGTAAGTTTGATTTAATTGTAAACATTATTGAAAATGGTGTTGACGCAGGCGGTGATGTTGTTTATGGTAGCACATACAAAGTTGTATTAGACAATGGTGCAAGAACATTTGTTGACCAAGGTGATCCAGACAACATTGATATTCTTCCAGGTAAAATTGTAGTTGGTCAAAGATCAGGTGCAAGAGGTCGTGTTGTTACTTTAACAAGCAATGACGGTACTGAAAGTAACAATGATACACTACAACTTGTTCAGTTAAATGGTGTAGATTTTGAAGTTGGCGAGGAAGTAAAATACGGTAACTTTGTTAAACAGAAGCAAGTTTCAATACTTGTTGAGTCAGGGACATACGAAGAAGATTTACCAATTAAACTTGCTAACAACGTTTCATTAAAAGGTGATGAATTTAGACGTGTAATTATTCGTCCTAAGAATCGTGTATCACAATCTCCATGGGCAAATATGTATTTCTATAGAGATAAAGAGTTTGACGATATTCCACTATTATCAACTGGTGAACCATTCTATAATCAAACAGGCGAACTACAAGGATACTTTGGACGTCATTACTTAACTGATAACGAAAGAGATGTTAATGTAGGTGCAACAGTAAACAATGCTGGTGACTACAATAAGGCTGCAAATATTCTAAAACTTAATAAAGAGTTTATGCAGAAGGAAGTATTGTATTATATTGATAATAACTATACTGAACTTTTATATGATAAAGCAACATGTGAAAGAGATTCGCAATTAATTTTAGATGCGATTGCGTATGATGTTGCTTTAGGAACTAACTTTAATCAAGTAACAGCAGGTAATGCATATCAACGTGCTAATAATGCTTATAACTTGAATTATGAACAAACTAATACACTATTAGCAATAAACTACTTAAAGTCAACAGTAGCCGCAGATGCTACAGTTAGTGGCGATGCAACTGCATTAGGTCGTGCAAACGCAGGATTTGATGAAATTATTGATATTATTCAAAATAATACGCCAGATGCATTGTCGTTCCCAGCACCAGCAGCATTACCAACAACAGATGCTGACGATGCTCACACAAGACTTCGTAATAACAGAACATTTATTATTGCTGAAATTACTGCTTGGATCAATGTTAACTATCCTCTACTTGACTACAATGTAGCCAAGTGTGAAAGAGATGTTGGTTACATTGTTGATGCACTAAGTTACGATATTTACTATGGCGGTAATAGTGCAACTATTACATCTGCTAAGAGTTACTTTGACGGAGCAGTTAGCCAATTAGGAGCAGGTGAAACAACTGCAACAGCACAATCATATGATCATTTAGCAAGTGTTGTTAGTGATGTTGTTCAAGGTGTTGCAATTACACCATCAACTGGTAATAGCGAAACACAAGATACAACAGGTAATAATGCAACTGCTACTGAAGGCACAGCATTAGACGGTCTTGTACAAATTATTGAAGATGTAATTACTGACGGTACTATTAGTGGACTACCTGCAATTACATATCCAACTATTACAGCTCAAGCACAAAACACAGCGGCACAAGCAATCATTACTAACAGAGACACTTGGGCAACTGATACACTTACATACTTAGACAACAACATTGCATTTATATATGATCAAGCAAAATGTGGTAGAGATGTAGGATTAATTGTAGATGCTATTGCACTTGACTTAGAAAGAGGTGGACAAGAGTTTACTTTAGAAGCACAAGGAAATTATCATAGTAACTATATTAATCAATATAACGGTGCAGGATTTGGTGGACAAGCAACAATTACTAGTGCAGCAATTAGTTATATTTCTACAATAGCAGCAACATTATTAGCAGGTAACGCTCCTATACAAAACAGCACAGTTGAACCTGATATCTCAGGTGGTGTAGGAGAAACAGGAACAACTGCTATTGTTGGTAACTTGATTAATGTTATTACATTTGCATTTGATCCAGCATACAATCCACCTAAACGCAACGATGCAGACGGTATGGATGTGTTTATGATGAGTGATGCTACTATTGTACGTAACTGTACAGTACAAGGTCATGGTGGCTTCATGGTTGTACTTGATCCAGAAGGACAAATTCTAACTAAATCACCATATATCCAAACTGGTTCATCATTTAGTAAGAGTGACAATGTTAAGAAATTTAGAGGAGGAATGTATGTTGACGCATTTGTTGGTAATATTCCTGCAACAATTACAAACGTAGTAGATGCATTTACGTTAGACTTAGAAAGTCCAGTAGGACAAGGTCTGTTTATTAGACCGCCTGAGCTACCATGTCCATTCTACTTAGGAGGTATTCGTTACCAAGTTAATGCTATATCAGATTATGACTCAGGAAACGGTACTGTAAGAATTTATATGGATCCGGGTTCAGCTGACGGAAATGGTTACACAGGAAGTACTCCACAAAACATCTTCTTACAAACAGCTGGTAACAGAAGTATGCTCGGAAACGACTTTACACAGATCAACGACTTAGGTTACGGTCTTGTTACTAACAACGGTGCGTTCTCTGAAATGGTATCTATGTTCACATACTATACTCAGGCAGCATACTATGCAAACAACGGTTCGGAGATTAGATCACTTAACGGATCTAATGGTTATGGTTTCTTTGGTCTAGTATCAGAAGGTGCTGATCCTAACGAAATTCCAGACCAGGTTACACTAAAAGAAAGTATGGTGATGCCTGGTAAAGTAATTACTAACGCTACATTCACTAACGCACTAGATGAAGCGTCTATGTACGTTACAGACTTTAAACGTGCGCCAAACGTAAACAGTTTGGTAACAATTGATCACCCAACAGCAGGTCGTTTGAATTATATTATTTCAAACGTACAAAACATGTCAGACACTGACCAAGACGGTACTGACGGTGAGGATGTAGATGACGAATTAGCAACAGGCGGTGTATACAGTAATAGAATCTACAAGTTAGATCTACGTGCTGATGATGTTAGTGCAGAAGATTTCTTTGGTACATTAAGAGAAGGCCTTACTGACGGTACACTAGTTGAATATCGTGATAACTTTGCATATCAATTTAATGGTGTTGCTGCTCCAGAAAGACTTGTAACACGCCCGTCAACTGCAATTAACTTTGACGAAAGCGACTTAGTTACATATCGTACACTAGCATTTGCTGCTGAAGACTCTCTTGCACAACCATTAGGTCCTAACGAAATTCTTGCAAGTCAAGATGCAGGATTTGAATATGTTGTACTAACTGTTGACAGTGCTAATAGCGGAAGTGGTTATGGTACAGCAATTGGTGATACTAATATCGCTATTGAACCTTTATCGGACAATGCAGCAGAACGTGTAACTAGAGATATTGCAGGTTTACAACCTGGTGATGCAGGATATGCAGGCGGTATGCAATTTGTACATGCTGGTAAAACTCATCAAGTAATTGATTACGATAACAGTGGTGCATTTGCATACATTACTATTTCAGATGTTGCAGCAACAGACATTACAGGTGGAGGCGCAGGCCTAAACGCAGGCATTACAGACGATAGAGAAATTTTTGCAGGTCTACAATCAGGTGCAACTGCTGAAATTACCATTGCTATTTCACTATGTCGTGCAACAGGGCATGACTTTACACAAATTGGTACAGGTGGATTTAATACTAGTAACTATCCAAACGTTATTTTAGGTGATCCAGAATTACCATTAGCAGAATCATATACAGATGCTCCAACAGCAACAGCAGCTCAAGTTTGGGAAAGACGTAAGGGGCGTGTGTTCTGGGCAAGTACTGACCAATTTGGTTTCTTTAGAGTTGGTAAGTATTTTAGTGTTGACCAGGCAACAGGTGATATTGAATTCGCAGGTGAAATTGGTTTAACAAATGCTAACTCATTAGGCTTTAAACGTGGTGTTACAATTAATGAATTCTCAGCAGACGATTCATTTAGTGATAACTCTGCACAAGCAGTACCAACAGAAAAAGCAGTAAGTGGCTATATTAACCGTGTATTAGGTTATAGCATTACTGGCGGATCTCAAATTTTAGCATCGCCTAGCGGTAACAGAATTGGCCCAGGCTTCCTTCCATTAGATGGTGCAAGTGCTATGGAAGCAGATATTGATATGGGGTCAAACCAGATCACTAACTTGGCACTTCCAGGTAGTGATGGTACTGCGGCAACAAACAAAAACTATGTAGACACACAAGTTTCTTCATACGATGAACTAGAGAATTTAAGAAACGTTGAACTCAATAATCCAGCGGCAGATGATCTAATTGTGTTTACTGGACAGAAGAGATTGTATACAACATTAGTTTCGGGCGGCACTTGGAGTGTAGGCGATACTATTGGTAACGCAGCACCAGGAACTAAAACAGGAACTATTGTTGATATCGAAAGTATTGTCGATCCAATTGAAGGTAACATTCAAGTAGTAACATACACTGCTACTAGTGGAACATTTAATATAGGCGAAACACTATATGATAAGCCAGGTGAATCAGCAAGTGCTACAGTAATTGATGGACCTATTGATGAAATTGCAAACGCTTCTGAAGCAACAAGTAGTGTTATTAACTGGACTGTAAACAGAACTGCGGCAGGCACAACTGTAGACTTCCAATACGAAGACGACACTATTATGAATGCTGATGTTAATTCAGCAGCGGCTATTTCACAGTCAAAACTTGCAATGCAAAATGCAGATACATTTGACGAAGACAGTGGTACATCAGGTTGGGGGACAATAGCAAGCCCTGCTTGGCAAGTACAATCTGCATTAGGTCTCGCTAAATTTAGTGACGAAAACTTTGAAGCTAAAAATGGTTACATTAGGATTGTAGACAACGGCTTAGTATTTGCAGAAATGCAAGACGTTGATCAATATCAAGTATACGGTAGACAAACTACAGGAACAGGCGATCCTGAAGCAGTTGACTACAGTGACGTAGTTAAGTATGGTGAAGGTTTAGAAGATAAAGACTTTAACAATGCAGAATGGACAACAACTGCATGTACAAAGATTGTAACAACTGGACCAATTACTATTGAAGATGGTAAAAGTATTACACAAGGTGCAGCAACTGGTACTGTACAAGGTGATGTGTATTTAAGTAATACATTGTATCTAACAAATGTTACAGGAACATTTGCACAAGGTTCAAATTTAATTAACGCAACAGATGGCGTTGACCTTGGAGCAAACAGTGTTCCAACATCAGTAAGTAATGATACATTTGAAGGTTATGCATTAATTAAAGTTGAAGTAGATGGTAGTGTATATGCTACTACACAAGTTTCAACCGGTACTGGCGGTAACACTATTGCTAGAAGAAACAGTGACGGCGAAATTGATGCTGCTGGTTATAAGATTGGCGGATATGATGCCCTTACACTAGCAAGTACTACTATATCAGTTAAAACACCAGGTGGCGGAACTATATTCAGTTCTGCAGGTACTGCTGATGTACAAGCAGAATTCCCAGGTAGTATTAATGTTAATGGACAATTAAACAACGATGGCGGATCAGGTAGCCTAGACGAGTTTATTGAAAGTAATGCTCAGAGTGGTGCAACTGAATTTATTTCAGAATGGGTTACAAAAGGATTTGTTGCTGCACCTTGGATGTACACAAACTTTATTGAAAGTGTAATTGAATCACAAGGCGATGCTACTGCAACAACTGGTATTAGTATTGGTGGTGATGCGAACTACAACAGTGGATTTACTGATGCAGGCGCAGACACTATTCTACTTGTAACAGGTGGTGGCGTAAGAACTAAAGTAACAAACACTGCACTAGAGCAAAATGGTAACATCTCTGCTACTGGAAGTATTACTGCTGGTACTAGTATGTCAGTTGGTACTGATTTAACAGTTACAGGAAACTTAACAGTTAACGGCAATATGACATTTGCTGATCAAGCAACTGATAACTTAACTATTAACGGTGGACTAAGTTTTGGTGTTAATGGTAGATTAGACAGTGGCTTCTTACCAGATGGTAACGGCACACATTCACTAGGTAGCAACACAGCAAGATTTAACACAATCTATGCAAACGTGTTTAATGGTACTGCTACACAAGCACAATACGCTGACTTAGCAGAGAACTACTTAGGTGATGCACCTTACGATCCAGGTACGGTACTAGTATTTGGTGGAGAGTTTGAAGTAACACTAACAAGCAAAAAAGGTGATCATAGAGTTGCAGGTGTTGTAACAACAAATCCAGCACACTTAATGAACAGTGCATTAGAAGGCGACAATGTAATAGGCGTAGCACTAACAGGTCGTGTTCCATGTAAAGTCATTGGTAAAGTTGAAAAAGGTGACTTGCTAGTAACTAGTGCAATCCCAGGATATGCTATTGTTAATAACCAACCAGGATATGGACAAGTTATTGGTAAAGCATTAGAAAATAAACCAGATGCCGATAAAGGCGTCATTGAAATAGTTGTAGGAAGAGTATAATGGCAAATAGATTTCCACTTATTATCGATACCGACGACGGTAATAAATTTAAAGAACTACCAGTTGGCGATAATTTAAACTTACAAGGAAGTGGCATTGTTAATGCTAGTTCTATACAAGTACAAGGTAACTTAGATGTTTTAAGTCTAACTGTAAACCAACAGAACTTATCAACTGTTGCAGTTACAGGTGATTACAACGATCTAGATAATGTACCAATATCATTTAGTGGTAGTTATAACGACTTAACAAACAAACCAACTATACCAACAACAAGTAAAGGTCTTACTGATGTATCTAATTTAGATCCAGAAGATGGACAGATACTAGTGTTTAATGCTGAGGCAGGTAGATACGAACCAACAGACCAAACAGATGTTGATCTTTCACAAACCAGTATTAACGCATTACAAGATGTAATTACTACAGGTGCTACAGAATTAAAATACTTAAAGTACCAATCAGGTGCTTGGCGTCCTAGTAATATTAACTATAGCGAAATATTAAACAAACCTGTAAATGTAACACAGTTTGTTAATGATGCAGGTTATATAGGTTTATCAGATCTATTACAAGGAGATCCTTTAGTAATTGGTGTTGATACATCATTTGATGGACTTAATGTATTCTCTAGACGTAATGATTTCTTAGGAAACTTTTTTGTTAATAACACTGGCGAATCAGCAGGCGGAAGTTTTGATGTAATATCAGGAACTGTACAAATTATTGGAGACGGGGCATTATTGCTTACAGCACAAAACGGTGACCTAGAAATAACAGGACTAGGTCTTCATATCACAGACGGTGGCAGCGGTACAACTATTAGAGATGATACTGTTTTACAATTTACTGGTCAGGTAGATTTTAATCAAGCACAAGTAACTAACTTAAATTTTATTGATACAGTTGAAGCACCGGCGTTTAAAGGTAACGTTATTGCAAATAACTTAGACGAAACTGTATTAGTTAATACAAGTACTGAAGAAGCACAATTTAGTAATCTTGCATTATCAGGATCATTAAATATTCAACTAGCACAAGATCCTACATCACCAATTGGTTCACAAGGTGATACTGCTGGAGAACTAAGAATTGGACTTACAGATACTGCATCTACTAGATATTTGTATCACTGTACAGCAGATTACGATGGCGTAAGTGCAATTTGGTATAGAGTAGCAATGACTAACAACTGGTAATAAATATAGTAAACGGAGATACTTTTAATGGCTATACAAACAATTAACGTAGGAAACATTCCAAACGATGGAACCGGTGATGATCTCCGCGAAGCGTTTGTAAAAGTTAATCAAAACTTTACAGATGTAGATACTAGAGTAAATGCTGTTCCAACACAAGCAGAAAATTTAGGAACAACAGGCGAAGGTATTTTTGCACAAAAAGTTGACGATACATTACAATTTAAAAGTATTGTAGGCAGTCAAAACGTAACTGTTAGTTCAGATGGGTCGAGCATTACACTTGAAGCAAGAGGAGGCCTTGACAACGTTCTAGTATTAACTGATAACGGGTCAATGACTGTTACTCCTGCAAAACCTTTAAGTATAAGTGCAACTGCACCAGCACAAGTAAGAAGTGACGGATCAAGTGTTTTTGTAGAATTACAAAATACAGGAATTCTAAGTCATGATATAGCACCAACGCTAAGTGCTAATCTAAACGCAAATACTAAAAATATACAAAATGCTACAACAATTTCAGCGGCTACATTTGTAGGTAATTTAACTGGCACGGTTTATGGAATTGATGTAAGAGATCTAAACGAATATTTTACCGACTATTGGGATTTTGGAACTATACTTCCAGGAACATATGATTCAATTATTGACTACTTAGTTAAACAACAAGATGTTGATTTAGGAGATATGGTAGGCAGTGGTGTAGTAGAATTTGATATTGATCTAGGACGAATTTAAGTATGGCACTATGGACCGCAAGATCTGGAACACAACTAGCAATATTAGAAGAAAGAATTACAACAAGTGTAACTCTTCCTTTAGTTGATCCAGCAACTCCTATTACCGTTATAGGCGGTGAACTTCCTAAAGGTCTAAGATTAAACAACGGTCAATTAATAGGCACACCGTTTGAAGTACCTAGAGATACAATATATCGATTTGTTCTTAGGGCTAACGACGGAACAACTATTGAAGATAGAACATATAATATTCAAGTTCGTGGACCGGATGCTCCTGAATGGATTACGCCTGAAGGATTACTTCCAGTTGGCAACAACGATGTATATTATATACTTGATAGCGCACCAGTAGACTTTCAACTGTTAGCAAGAGATACAGATACTACATCAGGACAGACGTTAAAATATTACATTGGTAATAAAGATGGAGAATTACCTCCAGGTATTACACTTACAGAAGATGGTAGACTTGTAGGTATTGTTGATCCTGTTCTTGCATTAGATAAACGTTCAGGCAGAGGCGCATATGACGAAAATAACTATGATCGCTATCCATATGACTTTACAGTAATAAGTGCTCAAGGTTGGGATAGTTTTTATTATGATATTACTCGTTATGACGAACAAGTTCCAACACGCTCTCCACGTAAACTTAATAGATACTATCAATTTAGAGTAACTGTATCTGACGGTGATACAACAGCAAAAAGAGCATTTCAAATTTATCTTGTAGGCGATGATTTCTTACGTGTAGATAATACTATTATGCAAGTAGGCACAGGTGTGTTTACAGCAGACAATACTCATATTAGAACACCAATTTGGTTAACACCTAATGACTTAGGTTATCGTAGAGCAAACAACTACATTACATTGTTCTTAGATGTAATTGATCCAAACAGTTTAGTTGGTAATGTTGCTTATCAATTAGTTGATGGCCAACTTCCGCCTGGCACAAACTTAGATCAAACAAGTGGTGAAATATACGGTAGAGTTCCTTATCAACCTGCTGTTACTACACAGTATACGTTTACGATAAGAGCATCACGTTATACTAGTACAACCTCAGAAATTGCTGAAAGTGAAAAGACATTTACTGTTAGATTATTAGGCGAAATTGAAAGTACTATTAACTGGTTAACAGCAGCAGACTTGGGAAATATTCCTAGTAACTATATTTCTACTTTAAGTGTTAAGGCTCAAACTTCAGTACCAAATGCTACACTATTGTATACACTAGAAAGTGGACGTTTACCTCCGGGTTTACGTTTGAGTTATGATGGCGAAATAATTGGTAAAATTAACAGTTTTGGAACTGTTGACAATCCAGGCTTAACAGTATTTGATACTGATACATTTACACTAGATGGTGCTACTACATCAATTGATAGACAGTTTAAATTTACAATTAAAGCAAGGGATCAATTTGGCTTTAGTGCTATTGAGCGCGAGTTTGTTATAGTTGTAGGCGATCCAGATGATAAACTATACAGTAATCTGTATTACAAACCGTTGTTAAAACTAGAACAAAGAAATGTATACAAAAAATTTATAAGCGATCCTGATATATTTAAACCAGAAAATATCTATAGACCAAACGATCCTAGATTTGGAATACAAAAAGATATTAAAATGTTAGTATATAGTGGTATTGAAACTGTAACTGCAAATCGTTATGTTGCAGCCGCAGCAAAAACAGCAAGACGTAAGTTCTTAAAAATTGGCGATTTAAAAACAGCAGTAGCAAAAGAGCCAGGCACACAAAATGTATTATACGAAGTAGTTTATTTGAACGTAACTGATCCATATGATACAAAAGGTCAAGCAGCAAACAAAATTAAAATTAAAAACAACAACAAAATATTAATAAACAGTGTAAGAGCAGAGCCTGGAGATCCTTTATATGATATTGCTAATCAAAGCAGTTTAGTATGCGGAACTAGAAACGGTGGCGACAATAACAAATACTTTGACGACTACGTTGAATGTGTAACTAGAGATGGCACTGTTAGATGGTACTTTGGTACTGACTTGTACATTACATCGCGAGCAGGCGATCCTATACAAGTTGGTTATCTTAGAGGGTCAAGTACTAATCTTGATCAAAGACCTGTACCAGAAAATACAATTACAGTAGATAGCGATGCTATCGTTGTAAGTGATCCTAATAGTAATGTAAGATATTTCTCAAACATTACTAACATTAGAGATAACCTAAGAGATATAGGTAAAACAGAAAGAAACTTTTTACCTTTATGGATGCGTACGGCACAAGAAGATAGTATCCAAGAGTTAGGCTATACATTATCAATACCTATTTGCTATTGTAAACCTGGCACTTCAGAAACTATTGCAGCAGCAATACGTTTTAGTGAATTTGACTATAGACAGTTTGAATTAGATGTTGATAGATTTATAATAGACAGTACAACTGGCAATTCACAAGAACAATATATTCTTTTTGCAAATTACGAATTCAATATATGATAAATATTGTTGGAGATTAAAATATGGCAAGTTCAATTAACACAGACAGTTTAGATGCTCAGTATCCTGTAGCAGGTACAGATAATGATTCGCAAGGATTTAGAGATAACTTTGGTAATATTAAAGACAACCTAAATTTTGCAAAAACAGAAATAACTACTTTGCAAAACGATACAGCAAAAACTAACGCTGATAACGATTTTAATGGCAACCAGATTACTGGTGCTAATATGATTGCTAATACAGAAGAATCATATCAAGGTGGTAATATTAGTGCAAGTCAAAACGTAGACTTTGAAAACGGACACTATCAAATACTAGGTGTAACTGGTACAAACAGTATTACACTTACACTAACTGGCTGGCCTGAAAGTGGTAAATTAGGTAAACTAAGAGTAGTAATTACAGGTGATGGCACAAATACAACACCTATTGTATTTGCATCAACAGGCGGTAAAACTATTCGTTACGATTCTAACTTCCCTGATCCATTTGAAATCACATCAGACACTGAACCTAAAATTGTAGAGTTTTGGGCATCAGATGGTCCAAATGCAGGCGTAGTATATGCTCACTTTATTGGAACATTTGCTGCATAATGTTTAACCCATTAGTAGATAGTTTTGACAGTTTAGAAGATTCGGAGATTGATCAAAAGATCTCCGAACTTAGTCGTAAATATTTCCAAACAAAAAACCCACAATTACAACAACAAGTTTCTGTTATACTAGAAATGTATAAAGAAGAAATGTACACAAGACGAGCTAAAGCAGCCCAAGCACAAAAAGAGCAAAATGGCGAATCAGGGCTTGACAATCTGATTAATATCAGTTAAAATACATTAATGCTTATGAGAACAGACGATCTAGGAATACCACGATTCTCTAACCGTGATCTTATCGATATGATCTATAGTGGTCATGCGGATAAAGTTCATGTGGTATTATGTGACGAAAACGATGATGTAGACAAGTTTAATAGTGCAATGGAAGAACAAGGACTTCCTGCATTACAAAAGTATATTCCATTAGATGTAGATCAAAAGACTTTTGACGGTGTATGTCAGGGTGAATGGTTTATGCCTGAAAAATACAAGAATATGGATGTACGCTCTATAGTATTATCTAAACTACACGAAGTAGAAGGCTTTAAAAGTAGAGCAGCAGCACAAGCCAGTAAGAACTGGTATCGTTGTATGGAAGAACTAGATGAGTACGAGGTACGAGGTATGTTACCATTACTTCAGTATATGATATATCTAGTAGATTTTATGCGTGAGAACGATATTGTATGGGGAGTCGGAAGGGGTTCTAGTGTAGCCAGTTATGTGCTATATATTATTGGTGTACATAGAATTAATTCAATCCAATATGACCTAGATTGGCACGAGTTCTTGAGATAAGTACATATATAACTTTAGGAGAAGTTTTATGGCAATGAAACAAACAGGACGTAAAGTCTATAAAACAATGCAAGGTAAAACCATTGATATGGATTTACTACGCCAACGTAATGAACTTACTCCAGCCGTAGGTAACGCTCGTGTAAATGCACGTGGTGATGAACTAGGCGCTGGCGGACAGATCATTAAGAAACGTGAAGATGTAATGAAAGAACATTACAAGTCAAACGCACCAAAAGCTGACGAAATCACAACAAAGAAAAAAGATTTAACAGATGATTGGGAAGAGCCAGCACCAGCAACTAATACAGTTAAGGCTAAAAAGACAACTGTTAAAAAAGAAGAACCTAGCGTTGAAGTAGAAGTTGCTGAAGACGAATGGGTAGAAGACGACGACGGCAATTTTGTTAAAAAAGGCGAGTAATGGCTACAAACATTAACACCATTAAAGGCAAACCTCGTGCTATAGGTAACAGAGTTCTCGTTACAGATATGCACTTTGGAGAGCAAACAACTGCAAGCGGGCTTATTATTTCAAGTGACAATGGTAAGGAACGTGGAATTTATCCCCGCTGGGCAAAAGTTTATTCTAAAGGCCCAAAAAATAAAGATCCATATGAAATAGGCCAATGGATCTTAATAGAACACGGTCGCTGGACACGCGGTATGAATATTGATACAGGCGAAGGCGAAATGGAAGTTCGAATGGTAGAAACAGAATCTATCTTAGCCTATTCAGATGAAAAACCAGACGACTTAAGAATAGGTGCTGAACATTCAGACGGCCCTGTAGATATTGATCCATCAGCATTCGTGAGGAAATAATGACAAATCCATTTGCAGATATTAACACATTTCAAGAAGCCTGCGACCAAGAAGCAAATTGTGCAAACTACACAATGTATCTAGGTCTTATTGAAGAAGAATTTAATGAACTCCAAGAAGCAATCGAAGCAGGTGATAAAGTAGAACAACTTGACGCCTTAGTAGACATCCTAGTCGTTACTATGGGTGCTATTAGAACAGCAGGCTGGGACGGAGAAGCGGCATGGAACGAAGTAATGAAGACCAACTTTGCCAAAATAGATCCAGAGACAGGCAAAGTACGCAAAAGAGAAGACGGCAAGGTATTGAAGCCAGAAGGCTGGCAGGCGCCACAATTAGCACAGTTCATCAAATAAATTGGCCAGAGTTTTGGTTACCTCCAATTAATCTTTGGACAGTTCCCCAAAAATAATACTTGACTCCTTTAGTGTTTTACGCTATAATGTAAGAAACTAAAGGAGTTTTATTTTGGCCATTCACGCAACAATTGACTTAGAAACAATTGACACTCGTCCTCAATCTACTGTATTGAGTTTGGGCGGTGTTAAATTTAATCCGTTTGATGATAGCGAACCACATTCAGAAATGTATTTTAAAATACAAATTGACGATCAAGATCGTTTAGGTCGTACAGCAAGTGACGATACTATTGAATGGTGGACAAAGCAAGATCCAAAGATTATGGAAGAGGCATTTGACCAAGAAGGTGCTATTACTGTAGAAGAAGCACTAAGTAAAATTAATAAGTTTGTTGTTGGTGTAGATGTTCTATGGGGTCAAGGTTACGGATTTGACTATACTATTTTAGAAGATATGTATCGTAGTTTAGGCAAACCTATTCCATACAACTTCTGGCAAGTACGTGATAGTCGTACATTGTTTAGTGTATGTAAAGAAGATCCTCGTAAGAAGATTCAAAATGATTTGCATAACGCATTAGCAGATGCATATTATCAATCAAAGGCAATTCAAATGGCATATAAAGAGTTAGGAGCAACACGTTGAATCCAGTACCAAGAGAAAACGACGACGAAACACAAAAAGCAATAGACGAATATCTAGCAAAAGGCGGCAAAATTACATATTGTCCTCCAGGTCAGCGATCAGAAGATATAGATATTAAAGGCGGCTATTATAAACGTAAAAAGAAAACAACAGAGGCAAAAGAATGAAAGAATTATGGGTAGAAAAGTATCGTCCTAAAACTGTAGATGGTTATGTGTTTAGAGATGAAGCACAAAAATCACAGGTAAAGACGTGGATTAAAGACAAGACTATTCCGCACTTGCTTTTTAGTGGCAATGCTGGGATTGGCAAAACTACTCTTGCTAAGTTACTATTTAACGAGCTTGAAGTAAATGATTTAGACATATTAGAAATTAACGCATCGCGAACAAACTCAGTAGATGATGTTCGTGATAAAATTGTAAACTTCGTACAGATGATTCCATTTGGGGACTTCAAGGTTGTATTATTAGATGAGGCGGACTATCTTTCACCTAACGCACAAGCCGCACTCCGTGGCGTTATGGAAGAATACCATACTACTGCTAGGTTCATTCTTACTTGTAACTATCCAAATAGGATTATTCCTGCTATTCACAGTCGTTGTCAAGGCTTCCACATTGCTAAGATTGACCAAACTGAGTTTACGGCTAGAGTTGCAGAGATCCTCATTACGGAAGGTGTTACGCCGGACTTGGATGTCTTAGATACATACGTAAAGGCTACCTACCCAGATTTGCGTAAGTGTATCAACACTGTACAAATGAATAGTACAGAAGGTGTGTTAAACAAACCCAATGAAGGTGACACTGGCGAAAGCGACTGGAAACTGGAAATGGTTGAATTGTTTAAGGCAGGTAAGATCCAAGAAGCACGTAAACTATTGTGTGGTGCAATTCGTCCAGAAGAAATGGAAGAAGTGTATCGTTGGTTGTATGACAATATCGAATTGTTTAGCGATCCAGACCAAGCAGTGCTAATTATTAAACAAGGGTTAGTTGATCATACACTAGTTGTAGATCCAGAGATTAACTTAGCCGCAGTATTAATTAGGCTTGCGAGGATGTAATGAAAGTTAAAGTAAACACTATAGAACAAACAAACATAGTACATGTAAAAAACGTCATTGCACCTGAAACTATTCAAAAATATGTCGATAAGATCTTAGATTATAAAGAAAAAAATCTTACGACAGAAGGAACAAATCCTAGTTGCTGGAGAGGTAATCCTCATTTAGGTCCTAACGGTTTTAATGACGAAGAAAATGATTTATTAAGAAAAGTTATTGCAGACGCAAGATCGTTGTTTGACGACACACAGACTAGACCTGTACAATTTGCAAATGTTCCACATATGATTGACAGATTTGATACCGAGAATGTAATTTTACACGCTTGGTTTAATGTTAATGATAAAGGTGGTGCAAACATATCGCATACACATACAGGGTTTTATATGAGTGGTGTTTTATACTTCCAAGGCACTGGCACTGGAAATATTGAATTCTATACTCAAAATTACTTATATAATACTTTACACGCTTGTTCGCCGTATTACGGAACATCAAGGTATGCACCTGAGGATGGAGATTTACTTTTATTTCCTAGTCACCTAGCACACCATGTTGAACCAAACCCAAGCGACAGACAACGAATTAATATGGCTTTCAACGTAGAGTACGCACTGAGAGGAAATTAATGAGTTACTTAGTAATTGATAATTGTATCAAATGTAAGCATACAACTTGTGTAGACGTATGTCCTGTAGATTGTTTTTACGAAGGTGAAAACTTTCTTGCTATTAATCCTGAAGAATGTATCGATTGCGGAGTGTGTGAACCCGAGTGTCCAGCAGATGCTATTGTACAAGACACGGAATTAGAATTAGAAGAACGTAATAAATGGTGGAAGATTAACGAGGAAGCATCGTTGGTTTGGCCAAATATTACAGAAAGCAAAGACCCGTTGCCTGATGCTGAGAAGTACGACGGAGAACCTAACAAGTACGAAAAGTACGGAATTATACCAATAAAGGAAATAGAATGACAAGACTAGTAAGTTATAGTAGAGTAACGGAAGAATTTGCAGAACAAGGAATTAAAGACAACGATCTATTAGATCTTGTTGCGTTTTGTGCAAGAGTAAGTAATCCTGCAAATCAAATTAACAGCGAAACAAGTGAAAAACTTGTAAAGTATTTGATTAAACATCAACATTGGTCACCATTAGAAATGGTTAATGCTTGTATTGAAATTGATACAACTCGCGACATTGCTCATCAAATTGTACGTCATCGTAGTTTTGCATTTCAAGAATTTAGTCAGCGTTATGCAGAGCCTGGCGAAATGGGCGAAGAAGTATTTGTTACAAGCGAAGCACGTTTACAAGATACTAAAAATAGACAAAACAGTATTGAACTTGACATGGCTGAAGAAGGAATGGCTGAGCTAGTTCTACAATGGGAAGAAAAACAACAAGATGTAATCTTTGCTGCCGGTCGTGCATATGATTGGGCTATAAGCAAAGGTATCGCTAAAGAAGTTGCTCGTAAAGTACTTCCCGAAGGACTTACTAAAACACGTTTGTATATGAACGGTTCGTTGCGTAGTTGGATTCACTATATTGAATTACGCAGTGCAAACGGAACACAAAAAGAACACATGGAAATTGCAAAAGCATGTGCAAAGGTAATTGCTGAAGTATTTCCACTTGCAGGAGAACTAACTGATTGAAACAGAAGTTTGTAGATGCTTATATGGACGTTGCTGAACGCTTCGCACAATTAAGTTCAGCAACTCGTTTACAAGTAGGGGCGATTGTTGTAAAGGATGATCGTATTATTAGTATTGGCTACAATGGTATGCCTACTGGTTGGGACAACTGTTGTGAAGAAATTATTCACGACGGAGGAGGAAGCGGTGTCTTAAAATCTAAACCAGAAGTATTACACGCCGAGTCTAACGCAATCGCTAAACTAGCACGTTCGCCTGAAAGCGGTGAAGGTGCAAGTATCTTTATTACACACTCACCTTGTATAGACTGTGCAAAACTAATTTACCAGTCAGGTATAGCCACTGTGTACTACAAGAATGATTATCGTAGTACACAGGGCATTGAGTTTTTAAATAAGTCTGATATTGAAGTAGTTAAAGTTTAACTATTCGTCGCCGTAAACTTGTAACACCTCCTTAACTGCCTCGTGTCTTTCAATATCTCCTTGTTCAAATCGGACTACGTCCAAACGTGATGTTTTACTAGTTTCTAACAGTTTAGTGAAGTCAATTAAACCGTTGTCCTTAAGCCTATCTGCTTGTGCAAGATCGCCTGTGACTGCCATCATTGAGCCTTCGCCTAATCGTGTTAGAAGCATCTTCATTTGGTTAGGTGTTGCATTTTGCATTTCGTCTGCTAGTATAAATGCATCTTTAAATGTTCGCCCACGCATATATGCTAGTGGAGCAATTTCAATAATGCCTTCTTCAATCATGCCTTCTATTTGACGAGCATCAAAATACTCACGTAGTACGTCAAAAATAGGTCTTGTCCAAGGCGCCATTTTTTGTTCTAGCGTTCCTGGTAAAAAGCCTAGTTCTTCGTCTACACTAACTGCCGGCCTTGTTACAATAATTTTGTCTATTTTGCCTTCTTTAAACAATTTCACTGCTACCTGTACTGCTAATAGCGTTTTACCTGTACCTGCAGGACCTACACCGAATACAATATCTTTAGTATCGTCTAATAGTTTTACTACGTATTCTTCTTGGTGTCTGTTTCTTGGAAGTATTGTAACTGATTGTTTCTTTTGAAAAGAGTTAAAATTTACTACATTGTCGTAGCCTGGATTTGCGCGATTGCGCTGTTTCCTTTTAGCACCCATTAAGTGTCCTCCTATGAGTTATGGAATAATGTAGGACTTGTGCCTTGTTGGGCTTTTGCCCTACAAAAGTATTTACCACTAAGACAGAAACAAAAACTAGTAAGTTATATCTAAATAGCGATAAATAAGTGTGTACAAGTACAGGACTTATAAAATGCAAGATGTATTAGATATTATTAGTAACATAGAGCAACTCTATGATGACAACTCAAGTTTCCAAGTTTTAAAAGACTTTGAACGTGTTTTAGACGAACTAGACCTATATGTTTACAAGAACTGGGAAGATGGCGAATTAGCAAAAGGACCAGTAATTGACAGACATTGGGTTACTTGCGCCTTTATGTGGCCACGTGATAAGATGCCAGACCCTGCGGGTGGTAAAAGATTGCTAGATTACGATTGCAAGATAACCTTTGAAAAAACACATTTATTAAAACCAAGAAAAATCCGTAAAGCTGATGATATCCGTCCTGGTACTAAAAAAGGTAAGTTAGATAGATTTCCAATTTGGTTAGTAGAAATTATGATGCCTAAAGCACTTATAGTCGATATCTATACAGGCTATCAAGAGCAACGTGATGTTGATGTTACAGCAGCAACAGAAGATGGAGCAGCACCAACTGATGCACAACCAGCAGATGATTTAGCAGCAGGTGGAGCACCAGCAGCAGCAGCACCAGCAGCAGCAGGCGGTGAAGGAATGACAATATAATGAGTTTACACGCAGAAGATTTAAAACACATGGTTGACCATATTTTTGAAATTGATTCTTATCAATCAAAGATGGGTGAAGATGAAGATATTGTTACACTGAGCTTTACACTAAATGATAAGAAAGCAGCCGAAGATCTTAGTGGATTCTTAGAAAGAGGTTATGCATTTATCTTAGATAGTGATGTTACAGCAGGTGAACAAAGTGACGGCGCATATAGAGTTTTTGTAGAGATTGAACGCAACAGAAAAATTGCTAGTCAAATTACTGAAATTGTTGACGGATTATCTAAACTAACAGGTAATGACAGATTTAAATTTAGATACTATAAAAACTTTAGATCAAAAGAAGCAACATTAGAAAATTTAGAATCAGCTATTCCTGTTAAACCAGAAGATTATGGTTTAAAAGTTAATGAAACTAGAATGGAAAATTACAAAGAATTTTTTAATAAAAGTTTTATTGAATTAATTGATCTTAAAGAAAATACCCTAACATTAAAGAAAAAATGGGCAGACTCTTTAGTATTTGAATTTATAGATTTTGGTGATGTATTAAACATCAAAGACAACATTGAAGGCAAATTTGACTTAATGGAATCATATCCAGAAATACTCTTTTTAACTAAGTATATTGGCGATTACAATATAAGTAAGTATGGAGACAAATTAGTCTTTGAAAATCAGGGCAAGGCCCTCGTAATCAAAAGGAAGTAATATGCTAACAGCAAATCAATTTAGCGAGTTGTTCCCTCGCTGTGCGGACCCTGACGGATGGGTGGACGCAATGAACGAAGTATTCCCAGAATACGAAATTAACACTCCACAGCGTATTGCAGCATTTATTGCGCAGTGTGGACACGAATCAGGTGGATGGAGAGTGTTCAGTGAAAATCTTAACTATAGTGCAAAGGCTCTTAACGCAGTCTTTGGAAAGTACTTTGCAAGAGCAGGACGCGATGCAGAAGAATACCACAGACAACCTGAAAAGATTGCAAACGTGGTATACGCAAATCGTATGGACAACGGTGATACCGACAGCGGTGATGGTTGGCGTTTTAGGGGTCGTGGCCCTATTCAATTAACTGGTAGACACAACTATACTAAATTTGCTGATTGGGCAGATTTACCAGAAGTGTTAGAGAATCCAGACATTGTTTCAGAAGATAAAGAAGTTGCTCTTAAGTCAGCACTATTTTACTGGGATACAAATAACCTAAACAAATACTCAGATGCAGGAGATATTAAAACTCTTACCAAGCGTATTAACGGTGGTTACATTGGACTAGAGGATCGTATTCATCACTGGGAAGAAGCACTAAAAGCTCTAGGTGCAGAAGTTGAAAATCATCAAGTTGATGAAGATGACGAAGATGATTCATTTGACCTAGATGAAATTGGTGTACTACGCAGAGGTGCTAAAGGCGAAGGTGTTAAACTGATGCAAGAAGCATTAGGCATTGGCGCAGATGGCGACTTTGGCCCAGGTACAGAACGTGCTCTTAAAGAATGGCAAGCGGCTAACGGACTGGTTGCAGATGGTATAGCCGGACCTGCTACATTAGGGAAACTATTAGACTAAATAGAATACTATGTTTGGTTCAATTAAAATTGCAATGATTGTCGTCACTCTAGCAACAATGGGTGGCGGCTTCATGTATGTAAAAACTCTTAAGAGTGATTTAGAAATAGCAAAATTAAATCAAGTAAAACTAGAACAAGCACACGCTGAACAACAAGCAGTAATAGAACAGCAACGCAAAGACTTTACTGCTATTAGAGAAGCAAACGATCAATTAATAGCAGCAAATCAAACGCTTCAAAATGAAATGAAAGCACTAGATGATCGTTTTAATAAAATCAATGCACAGGGCGAAGTACGTGACATTGGTAAACTTGCTATTGAAAGAGATCGTTCAGTAGAACGTGTTATTAACAATGCCAGTAAAAAGGCAATGAGGTGCGTGGAAATCGCAATGGGCTCACCATTAACGGAGGCAGAAAGAAATGCAACTAAGAAGTCTGAGATCAATTCAGAGTGTCCTAGTCTTGCTAACCCTAACTACGTTCCTTACTAGTTGTAGCACAGTTAAGGAATTACAGGTGTTTAGCACAGAGGTTAAGCGAGAGCCGCTTAACTTACAGAACCCTGCAACTCCTAAAATGGAAGAACTAAAGTTCATTATTATCCATAGCGAAAACGCAGAAGAAGTGTTTGCTAAAATGAAAGAGCAAGGTAAAGATCCTGTGCTGTTTGGTTTAAGCGATGACGACTACGAAACACTTGCTAAAAACTTTGCACAAATCCGTGCATATATGATCCAACAGCAACTTATCATTGATAAGTATCGCGAATACTACGAGCCCGTAGAAGAAACTACCCCCGCAAAATAATAAATACACATAGTAACAACGAGGGAGTTATTATGTGGGAAATGATACAAAACATGGCGAGTGATCGCCTTTGGATCTATACAGGCATTGTCGGATCTTTATTCGGCGCTGCATTTTTGTTTTGGTTCAAAGATACAAAGATGGCAATATGGGCAGTGGGCAAATTTGATCGCACACTAGAATATCTAGCAATACGTTGGGGCTGGACCTGGCTCCAAAACGATCCAAATGCTTGGCGTGTAAAGTATCCTAAAATAACTTCTAAGATAGATGAGCTCGAAGCTCGTATTGCTAAACTAGAGGGGAAAAAGTGATGGCAGAAGAAAAGAAAACAGTTACAATTGATGACGAAGCATTAGCAAGAATGGACACTAATGGCGATGGCCATATTAGTGCAGAAGAAGCAGCAATGGAACTAGAGTTCAAACGTAAAGCATTTGAAGACGCTGATGCACGTAGAGATGCAATGCGTAACATGGCTTGGTTTGCATTATTTGGTATGCTACTATATCCATTTGCAGTTGTACTAGCAATGTTAATTGGGCTAGACGGTGCAAGTAAAATCTTAGGCGATATGGCAGCTACTTACTTTGTTTCAGTGGCAGCAATCGTAATGGCGTTCATTGGTGGTAACGCATATACTGAAAAGAAAAAGTAGTAATCACTACTGTTAAAAACCCATAGTCCGTACGATAAGTAATTGTATGGACTATTATTCTATTCTAGGTGTTAATAAATCTGCATCAGATGCAGATATTCGCAAAGCATATAAAAAACAAAGTATGCGACACCATCCTGACAGGGGCGGTAATGAAGAAGAATTTAAAAAAATTAACGAAGCGTATAGCACCTTAAAAGATCCGCAAAAACGTGCGGAGTATGATAATCCACAACCACAATTTAATTTTAATAGTGCAAGTTTTGATGGTGGCAATCCTTTTGAAGGATTTGGATTTCCTCCAGGTTTTGAAGACTTGTTTATGAATGGTCAGCGAGTATATAGAAATCGCCGAGCGCAAAGAAATAGAGATATTAATTTAAACCTACATATAGAACTAGAAGAAGTACTAGGTGTAATTGAAAAAAGATTAATGTATAAGTTACCAAGCGGCGACGAAAAGGTAGCAGATATACGTATACCTAATGGGATTGAAAGTGGACAGCAAGTTTCATTTAAAGGCTTAGGAGATAATTCAAATAAGAATTTGCCAGCAGGAAATTTATATGTAACAGTACATGTTAAGCCACATAAAAGGTTTAAAAGACATCATAATGATTTAAGTTGTGTCTTGCTCTTAAACAGTCTAGATGCTATAATAGGTACTAGACATGAAATTATTACATTGTCGGGAAAAAGTATAATGTTAAGCATTCCGGCAGGTATTAAAAATGGAACAAAGTTAAGAGTTACCGATGAAGGAATAAACGGTGGATCGCTGTTAGTTGAAATTAAACTTGATACACCAAAGTTAAATGACAACCAAATAAAAAGGATAAAGGAAATAAGAGATGAAATTAGTTAAGTCGCCAGATCCGTGGTTACAAAAGCAAGTAAGTAAATTTAATTTTGACAAACTAGATGCGGACTTTATTTCTAAAGAAATGATTGGCTTAATGCTTGTTGAAGGTGGCATTGGACTTAGTGCAAATCAAATAGGATTAGATGCACAAATTTTTGTTATGAAACCTTTCCTATTATCTGATAAAACACCATTTGCAGTTATTAATCCTGTAATTGAAAAAGTTACAGAAGATAAAGAATTAATGCCAGAAGGCTGTTTAAGTCATCCTGGACTGTTTTTAAACATATCAAGACCAAAAGGGTTGGTTGCCAAATATCTTGACATTTCTGCTAAAGAATGTACAATAGAGTTATATGATATAGATGCGAGATGTTTCCTGCACGAGTATGATCATCTGCAGGGAATTGAGTTTACTGATAGAGTAAGTAGACTTAAACTAGATATGGCAAAGAAAAAACTAAAAAAGAGGAAATTAGTACATGGTTGAACCAAGCAAAGAACTACAGGCAGTATTCGAAAAATCAATTAAGGATGCTAAAAGACTAAAGCACGAATACGTGACCGTTGAGCATTTGTTATTTGCTATGCTCTGTTCTGAACCTTTTTACAATTTGTTAAAAGGTTATGGCGTAGATCCTGATTTTATTAAAAAGAATTTAGAACATTATCTTAAAGACAAGTGTACTGATCTTGTAATTGAAACAGACGGCAAATATAAACCTAAAAAGACACAAGCAGTAGAACGTGTATTAAATCGAGCATTTACACAAGTACTATTTGCAGGTCGTCCTGAGATTGAATTATCAGATGTGCTATTAAGTATTTTAGCTGAACTAAAATCCTATGCATACTACTACTTAGAAGAAGCAAACGTTAACAAAGACTCTTTTGCAGACTATGTTAACAATGAACTAGATGCAGCATACGAAGAAGAAGAAATTAGTGGCGCAGCACTTAAAGCACTTCGTGCATTTACAGACAATCTAAATGACGAAGTAAAACGTAATAAAATTGATCCTGTAATTGGACGTAGTACCGAACTAGAAAACATTGCACTAGCATTAGGCCGACGCAATAAAAACAATGCTATCCTTGTTGGTGATCCAGGTGTAGGTAAAACTGCTATTGCAGAAGGACTTGCATGGAATATTGTTAATAATAATGTTCCTAAATTTCTACAAGAGTACGAAGTGTTTAATCTAGATATCGGCGGCATGCTTGCTGGATCTAAATACCGTGGTGACTTTGAAGAACGTTTAAAGTTAGTTATTGCAGCTCTTAAGAAAAAAGGCAAAGCAATTATGTTTATTGACGAAGCACACATGATGAACGGTGCTGGTGCAGGCGGTGGCAGTAACTCAAACGACCTTGCTAATATGTTAAAGCCAGCATTAAGTAAAGGTGACATTAAAGTAGTTGCTTCAACTACTTGGGAAGAATACCGTAAACACTTTGAAAAGGATCGTGCCCTTATGCGTCGATTCCAACGTATTACAGTTGACGAGCCTAGCAGAGATGTAAGTATTGATATCCTAAAAGGTATTGCAAAATATTATGAAACATATCACGGTGCAAAAATTACAAGTGACGCAATTGAATCAGCAGTAGATCTAAGTGTTAAGTATCAAGCAGATAAAAAACTTCCTGATAAAGCAATTGATCTAGTTGATCAGGCGTGTGCAAGATTTAAATTGAAAGACACAGATGCAGAAGAACGTGTTGTTGATGTAGATAACATTCAGTTTGAGCTTGCAAGAAGTGTAAATCTGCCAGTAGATAAGATTGCACAAAAAGAATCAGCAGGACTTAAAGACCTTGAACATAACCTAAAAGGTGTTGTGTTTGGACAAGACGAAGCAATTGAAAAACTTGTTGATAAGATTTTAATTGCACAAGCAGGACTTAAAGATGAAACTAAACCGATTGGTAGTTTTGTGTTTATGGGTCCAACAGGTACAGGTAAAACAGAAACAGCAAAACAACTAGCAAACGAACTTGGTGTAAAACTTGTGCGTTTTGATATGAGTGAATATCAAGAGAAGCATTCAGTTGCTAAGTTGATTGGTTCTCCTCCGGGATACGTAGGACACGAAGATACTAGTGGTTTACTAATTGAAAAATTACAAGAAAATCCAGGGTGTGTATTGCTATTAGATGAGATTGAAAAAGCACATCCAGATGTTTCTCAAATCTTACTACAAATTATGGACAATGGTAAGATTACAGGATCAAATGGTAAGGAAGCAGATGCACGTAACAGTGTTCTTATCCTTACAACAAACTTAGGCGCAAAAGAAGCAGAGAAAAATAGCATTGGCTTTGATGAAGATAACGAAAAAGATTACGAAGATACAGACCTTAAAAACTTTTTTGCTCCAGAATTCCGTAACAGGCTAGATGCAACTATTACTTTTGCAAAACTAAGTAAAGAAGTAATGATCAAGATTGTGGGCAAGTTCTTAGTTGAACTTAAATCGATGATCAAAGATCGTAGTGTTAAGTTTGAAATTGATGACAGTGCCATTGATTACTTAGTAGAAAAAGGCTTTGACAGCAAGATGGGGGCTCGTCCTTTGCAACGTGTAATTGATAATGAAATTAAACGTCCTTTGTCTAAAGAATTACTATTTGGTAGTCTTAAAAATGGTGGTCACGTTAAGATCAAAATTGTAGACAACGATCTAATAGTTGAAGCAAAGGAAAATGCATTTGAGGAAGCAAACAACTGAAAAACTCTTTTACAATAAGTATGCCTACAAATTATTATGTAGAAATGACTTAGCAAATGAGTTCAGAAATAATCGTTTACATCACGTAGGAAAGTTGCTGGATGGCCTTCAGCTTTCTTACGAAAACGGTGAACCTTTACAACTTCACAGATTTAGGACTATGAGTATTAGTCAAGCAAGTTTTGAAGATGCTAAGGTAATATACAATGAACTTAAAAAGCATAGAATATATAGATTAAGAGTACAATTTAAACAATTAACAATATACTCAACCTATAAACCTTGGTTATACGATCTTTCAACTAGACTAAGACAGTCACTCGAATGGTGGGAACCAGAAGAAAGATTAAATCCTTTAGAACCAGGGTATGCATATTTAAAAAGACCTATAGATTATGAATATAGAGTGTATTTGCGTGGCAAATTGCCTTTAGATGCAGCACAATGGTTATTAGCACATAACGGGGAACACGTTAAATTAGGTAATACACTTGAAGAATATTTAAATGAAGGCATGACACGATTGGATGATTTGTACTTTTATGCTAAATCCGACAGGGTTATTACATTGTTAAGACTACTAATGGTTGACAATATACGCTCAATTAATAAAGTTGTGTGTCTGAACAAGAATGCATAAATACATGTATGCCAAGTAATAGTACAACAATTTTAACACAACAAACACACGTAGGCGATAGTTCTACGCAAACTCACACGGGTGATAAGTACCGCGGCGATGGATACTACGGTCGTAGCGATGGCTTACACACTGTACAAATAGACCTAGATGGATTTTTAGGTAAGGTTGAAATGCAAGCAACCTTAGCAATAGATCCGCAAACTGAAGATTGGTTTACAGTTGAACTAGGAACTGGTTCACAAACTGTAGATACAACAGGTGTAATTAGAGAAGAAAATATTACATTTGTTGAATATACAGAATCAACTACTAATACAAAGTCTTATAACTTTACAGGAAACTATGTATGGGTTAGAGCACATGTGTATGATTGGACAGATGGCACAGTAAACAGTATATTACTGAATCACTAGGAAAGAACGATGGCGCAACAGAATATTAATTTAGGTACAGGTGAATTAACAGGCGACGGTGAGAGCTTACGTTCAGCATTTGAAAAAATTGAAGCAAATTTCACAGATGTGTATACTAGTGCATTTACTGGCGACTACAATGATCTAACAAACAAACCAGATACAGACTTAACACAAATTGGTGTTAATGTTTTACCTGATCAAGATGATGCAAGAGACTTAGGTAGTCCAGGCAAAAACTGGAACGATGTATATGCTACTAAATTATGGATAAACAACTCATTTGCACTACAAGACCAAGAAGTCGGCGGTGCTGGTGTTAAAGTTAGTTTACTTAAAGGCGACGGTACTACAGCAACACTAGTTGCTAACATAGACGGATACGCAACAACAGCAGATGTGACTGCGGCTGTTCAAGCATTAGACGATGACTTACGTGTTGGTACTCCAGGTTCATTAGACAGTTTAAATGAACTTGCCGCAGCAATCAACGACGATCCAAACTTTTATCAAACAGTTAGTTCAGCATTGGCTGCTAAAGCAGATGCGTCTGCACTAACAAACATTGCTTATACACCAAACGATAGCAATCACTGGGCTGATCCAGACCCAACAAATATTAATGATGCACTAGATAGAATTGCAGCAGCAATATACGCATTAAACGGTAATACAGGAATTTAACATGGAACATTTTGTAAGAATAGTAATGGAAAAACAAGATGTATTGAGCGAAGGCTTAAACGAAAGTGTCTTTCCAAATCATGAAATTTTTGAAACAGAGCAAGATGCTACTGTTATACACATTCCGTTACCACAAGCACTTGGCGAAGATATTGTAAGTGAATTTGTAAATCGTTTAGCAGATCATATGTTTAACGAAGGTTATGAAGATTTTGATATCGAAGTATCAACTGACTTAGAAGAAATAGATGAAGAAACATATGACGGTGACGACTTCTTTGAAGAATATGGAGTTATGTGGTTTAACGAAGATGACGAACTAGACGAAGCAGAATACCGTGGTCGTAAAGTTAAACTAGGCAAACCTACAAGAGGCGATGTTAAAAAGTTTAAAGTATATGTACGCAAGCCAAACGGTAATGTTGTTAAAGTAAACTTTGGTGACAAAAAAATGCGTATTAAAAAATCTAATCCAGCAAGACGTAGAAGTTTTAGAGCAAGACATAATTGCGATAATCCGGGACCTCGTTGGAAGGCACGTTACTGGTCATGTAGGAAGTGGTAATATGAAGATAAATGAATTTACACAACATAACGACAGTCTTACAAACTTTGACATTGTAGATGATACTATTGTATACATGCGCAATGACCCTATATTTTATCGTAAAAAATACTTTCCGGCTATTGCAAAGATGGCTGACACACACCGTAATGGTGGCAACGTTGACCCAGAATCATTGTTAGGTTCTGTAGTTGATCAAGCAATGGAAGGTTACTGTACAAAATTTAATATTGCAAGAGCACCATCAGAGCTTTATACTAGCGATGATAGAGTAAATATTCTAAACAGAATTACTACAGAAGAATTAGAAGAAATTAAAAAAGGGGAATATAAGTGAAACTTAGACAACTCTTTGAAGCGCCACAGAAGCGAACAGCAGTAGTAGCATTTGGACGTATGAATCCTCCTACTATAGGTCACCAAAAGTTAGTGGAAGCACTAAAGTCACACAACGGTGATCACTATGTGTTTCTTAGTCAGTCACAAAAACCTAAAACAGATCCTTTACCCTTTACTGATAAATTGCGCTATGCAAAATTCTTCTTTCCTGAAATTACTATAGGTCATCCAGACGTTCGTACACCAATGGACATGATGGTTATGCTACAAAATCTAGGTTATACTGATATTATCTATGTAGCAGGAAGTGATAGAGTAGAAGGCTTTAAAAAATTATTTAACGATTATAATGGTAAGCCAGATAAGTCAGGCAAGATTGGCTATACTTTTGATTCAATTGAAGTTGTAAGTGCAGGCGAGCGTGATCCAGATGCAGATGGTGCAGAAGGTATGAGTGCAAGTAAAATGCGTCAAGCGGCTGCTGACAATGATCTAGAATCATTTACTAACGGTGTACCTCGCCCAGAAGTTGCTGAGGAAATGTTTGCAGCAGTTAGACAAGGTATGGGAATCAAAGATAAAGAAGAAGTGGTCGCAGAAGACGCACCTCCTGGTATGGAGAAGTGGATTAAAGATCGCAAAGAAGAATTTAAAAAGCGTTATGGTGCTGACTGGGAAGAAGTATTATATGCTACTGCCTGGAAACAACATAATAACAAAACTAACGAAAGCAATTTAGTTATAGATCAGGGACGTTTACGCTCGCACATTATTAGTTTAATTGCTGATAAGATTGCTGCAACTGACGATATTGATCAACTTGCAGAATGGCTTAAAATGATTGTAGGCAAGGAACTTACTGCAAGAGGAAGCCGTTTCCAAATCTCAAGCGAACATATTGTACATGCATTAGAAGCGTGTAAAAGCAAAAGAAAGAAAATGCGTGAGGCAGATGCAGGTCCTGAAAAGATTGACCCGGTGCCAGTTCCACAGTTTCCAGAGATGCCGCAGCAAGAAGGCGATTTAGGTGATGGTGCTATAGCAAGACAAACAAAACTAGGAATGACTCTTAGTAACGCCGACGGTACATTTTTATGGGACGCTGCCGGTAAGCCTTCGCAATGGCGTTCACCTGCGATGGGCGGTATATCGCAAACACATAATCTTAAGACCGGAGTTATTACAGTAAAATATAATAACGGCGGATTAAAAGTTACAAAGCGTTTTGACAAGGATGGCAACTCGTTAGATGCTGGCGATGCGCAATACGGTTTTGGCGATGTTAATAGAAGTAAAAACGCAGACGGTTCTACAAAAGATGTTTACACTGCCGGTATATATAAGTTAGAAGTTACTAAAGACGCAAATGGACAATCCAAAGAAACTTATTGGAAACATAATAGCAGAACTGATCGTGTTGAAGTAAGTGCAAATGAAGTTCCAGCTGACATTATGGCTAGTTTAAATCAATCTAGAGGTTAATATGGACCTAGACGATTTACGCAGACTTGCAGGTATTAACGAGTTCAAAGGTCTTACACCGTACCAAGAAAACATTTCGCACACTGGTACAGAAAAAAGAGAAATTGAAAAGGCTCGCAATATTAGAGCAGGTGATAAAGAATGGTTCGAACTTTGGTTTAGTCGTCCATATTGGTTAGGCTTTCCAGAGCAGTTTAGAGGACGCAAGAAATGAAAATGTATGAAATATTAGAAGATGCACCTACAATGACAGCTAGACAGGTAGCTCTAAGAAAACAACAACAAGCCGCATTGCTAAAAAGTAAAACAACTGATTCAGGTATGGTAGACAGAATGAATGTTGTAGGCAAAGGTATGCAGGACAAGGTTGATCAAACCCAAGCCGATGCCGACAGTTTAAGTAGAGCCGCAGGAATAGATCCAAACCAAGTAAACAAAGACATACAAAAAAGTATGCAAACTCAAAATCCGAGACTTAGAAATAGATTTAGAAGAAACAGATGAGATTACATGAACTAAACGAAGATGGTCGCATAGTAAAAGGTGTTAACACTACAGTTGATGTAGGTGTAGGACAAATTCCTATTGAAGCAAAAAAGTTTGGTTTTAATGTAGATAAAGATGGACATCCTCCTACACTAAGCACTAAAGTCAAAGGCAAAAGCACAAACGTATTGTTTAACTTAGGCGTTCTTGAAGAAAGTGTTGATCAAAGAACTAGAGACAACTATAATCAATTTGCACGTTTTTGTGTAGACACATTAGGTATACAAAAGTTTCCTAAAATTACGATGACAGGCAAAGAGCTTGACAGAACGTTTGGATACTTTGATACATACGATGAAAGCATTACTGTAAGTTACGACCGTAGGCATCAAATGGACACAATGCGTACACTTGCACACGAATTAGTACATTGTAAACAGCGTGAAGAAAAGGAAGAATTAGACGGTTCAGACGGAAGTCCAGACGAGAATGAAGCAAATGCAATGGCAGGCGTTTTATTAAGACGTTGGGCTGATAAAAATCCGCAGTTGTTTGCAGAGTCTGTACAAATAATTGACGAGAAATGGAGTGAAAAATATAAACGCTCTATTAACTGTAATAACCCAAGAGGCTTTAGTCAACGTGCCCACTGTCAAGGACGCAATAAAAACGAAAGTATTAGTGACAGTGAACTACAAAGACAATTAGCAATGGGTGTTGAAGTAGAAATGGAACACACTAATGATCGTAAACTAGCATTAAAAATTGCTATGGATCATATCAAAGAAGATCCATTATACTATGATCATTTAAAGTTTGTAGAAATCAAAGAAGCATTAGGCGAAATAGCAAGTGCTACAGAAATCTATGTTGATATGGATGGTGTACTTGCAGATTTCTTTGGCTCTTGGGCTAAACTAATGAATGTAGATCACTGGTCCGATATTGGCAAAGAACAAATTCCGCAGGCACTTGACAAAATAAGACAAACTGAAGATTTTTGGCTTAACTTACCATTAACAAATAATGCTAAACAATTACTTAATTTAATTAAAGAAGTAAAAGGATCATACAAAATTCTTAGTTCACCTCTGCCTGACGATCCTAATTCAGAACCTCATAAAAGAGAATGGGTTGAAAAAAATCTTAGTTTCTTTCCACCAGATGATGTTATTATTACACACGATAAAGCAAAGTATGCTACACAACAAGATGGTACACCAAACATACTAATTGACGATTATGGTGTAAATATTAACAGTTGGGAAGCAGCAGGCGGTTATGGCTTTAAACACAAAGATCATAAATTTGAACGTACTGCTAAAAACATACAACAGCACATGCAAGAGCCAGTAGACGAATCAATTATTGATTGGGTTAAGACAGCTCTTAACAGCGATCCTCAATTCAAAGCATGGTATAGAATGTATAAAGAAGATCCAGAGAAAGCAAAGAAATACTTTAGATCTAAACACAAAGAATTCCTAGCAATGATAAGCGAAAACTTTGCTGACGGTAAAGTTAGTGGTAACAGTCGTCCAGGGCGTGTAGCCCGTTCAGGTGCTAGTTGTGATGGAAGTGTAAGTGAACTAAGGAAAAAGGCAAGTAATAGCAGCGGCGAACGTGCTAAAATGTATCACTGGTGCGCTAATATGAAAGCAGGGAGAAACAAATGAAAATACAAGAATTAGATGAAGGCTTTTTAGATTGGTTTAGTTCAGACAAACCAGCAGATATGAAAAACGATGTTATACCAATGGTTAAGGAATTACTAAAACAAGGTATGCCTGAAGATGAAATTATTTCTAAAGTTGAACAAGAACTACACGTAAGACCACGTTATATTAAACAAGCAATAACAATGGTGCAAGCAGGTATTAATGAAGATGCATCAGCAGGCGGCACAAGTGCAGGTAATATTGCTTCAGTTGCTAATCCTCCAGCAGCAAAACAAAAAATCAAAAAAGATAAAAATGGTATTCCTGTAGCACCACAACATAAAAACGCAGACGGAACTGCCGCAAACGCATTAGATGTTGATGACAATTTAATGGGCGGTAAGACGATTAAGAGATAAATACTACAAATAAAGTTATAACTTAATTTGGAGTAAATTAATGCGCAAATCAGAATTCAAAAATTCTCGTGTCAACGAAGGCCTTGCAGACCTAGCAGGTAGAGCCGAAGCAGATCACGAAGTACAGATGGCTCGTGCAGAGCTATACAAAATAGCAAAATATGCTATTAAACTGCACGATATGCTTAAAAATGTATCCGAACAAGAAGGCTTAGAAGGTTGGGTACAATCAAAGATTACCAAAGCAGGTGACTATGTTAGTTCAGTATATCATCATTTAGACTACGAAACAAAATTTAGTGATCAACCAGAGGCGCAAATTACTCCAGACGATATGGTTGCTTACAAAGAAGGTCTAACACACAAACTTCAAAAAGTTACCGGAGGTAAGTGATGGATTTTAGAAAACTACTAAACACACTTGACAGTGTACAATTAAACGAAGCAGTTGAAATTAAAGCTGAACGTAGAGTACAAGACACTGGTTCGTTAACTAATTTTAATATTAAAAGAGACGATTCATTTAAACTTTTTACAGGTTTACGCAACGGTGGTGACAACTATAGCAGAGACGATGTTGTAAAAGTTTACTACATGAACGATGATCGTTTGCAAGCATTCCTTGCTCACAGTGACGGACGTGGAGCTCAAGAAGTAGACGCTGACGGTAATCCGTACGATCCAGATGAAGAAGATCAAGGTGATGCAAGTTACATGGCTAACACTGATGCAGATGGTGGCGCTACAACAGCAGCAGCTCCAGACAATAGAAATACATCAGAGCCTACTCCAACCGACGACGGAAAGATTAGATTAAGTGACGGCACAGAACTTGAAGTAGCAAACGAACAAGATCGTAATGCAGCCGCACAAAAATTAGATGAACTTATTCGTAAATATAATGACCTAATTGGAAGAATGAACGAAAGTGTTCCAACATCATTACGTGGTTATTTAAAAGAATACAACCTATTAGAAGCATTTGTTTCTGAAGCGTTATCAGCAGCAGAACAAGAAGAATTAAGAAATGTAATAGCAGACATTAATGCACTTATAGACGGAAACATTTTAAGTGAACCAAACACTGCGGCAGCAAGACAAGCAATTAGAAATGCTCCAGATCTTCCCGCTGCTGGCGCAACTGCAACAGGAACTGACAGTGCAGACGCACCTGGTGAAGAAGGAAACTTACCGCAAATCAACAACGGTGATGAAATTCCTGAAGAATATCTAGACGCCGACGGTAATCCAGACTGGAGTAAGATTCCAAATAATGTTACTTATGGCACAGTTGGTGGTGTAGGTGTTGAGCGTCCACCAAGTGAAGCTGGTGAAGAAGGTGGCGAAGAAGGCGGCGAAGAAGGCGGCGAAGAAGGCGGCGATGAAGGCGGCGAAACAGCAGGTAGCCTAGAAGCATTTGCTAGTTCAGGTAAAGGCGGTCTTGCTAATGATGCAGACGAAGTAGATGCTATTAAAGAACTACAACAATACCTAACTGACTTAGGATTTG
>Ga0255777_10000481_pt1 | contig 37897 bp, 36 predicted proteins | sample 101ome_15_FD_179975 | JGI IMG/M metagenome (GOLD analysis project Ga0255777, IMG submission 179975) | Coastal salt marsh microbial communities from the Groves Creek Marsh, Skidaway Island, Georgia - 101402AT metaG (version 2) | ecosystem: Environmental > Aquatic > Marine > Intertidal zone >... | reverse complement strand
GACCTAGACGTTGTGGGTGGTTAGATTTAGTAGCTCTTAAATACGCTGTTCAAATCAACGGAGTAACAGAGCTTATGATGATGAAAGCTGACGTACTAAGTGGTTTTGAAAAAATTAAAGTGTGTACTGCCTACAATTACAAAGGTGAGGAAGTATCGCATTTACCATACAATATTGAGGAAGAAAATGTCAGCCCTATCTATACCGAGCTCGATGGCTGGAAAAAAGACTTAACTGGACTTACGGATGCCTCAGAACTTCCTGAAAGTCTTATGAGTTATATCGAATACCTTGAAAAAGAACTTGAAGTTCCAATCAAGATTGTTTCAGTAGGACCTGATAGAACACAAACTATTTTTAGATAAGATTAAGCCACTTAAATGTGGCTTTTTTTTTATTTAAGGCAATTCTATAGTATTATTGTAAGACTTAATTAGAACCGTGAAAAAAGCCTTTACATTCATTCTTTCATTCATCCTAACTTCAGTGGCCTGGTCACAAGAGGAACAAGAGCCTATTGAGATCGTATACGGAGGAAATTTTACTAAAAATGAAGCTGAATACCCTGGTGCTTCCATCTTTACCAAAGACGATCGTCAATTAGAATTTAAACACAAAGGAGCTCAGCTTTGGTGTGATGTAGCCATCTTTTACCAAGCAGAAAACAGAATCAAGGCAATTGGATCTATAAAACTCGTTCAAGGCGACACTCTTGAACTGGTATCTAAGCGACTCGATTACAACGGAGAAACTCAATTGGCAAAGAGCTGGGATGATGTGGTACTTACCACTCCTGAGATGAATCTCAAGACAGATACATTGTATTTTAACCGAGAAATTCAACAGGCCTATTACCAATCAGGAGCTGTTGTAAAAGACAAAGAAAATACCTTGAGATCACTCATTGGACGCTATGATACCAAACTCAAGAAATACGCCTTCGAAAACAAGGTGCATATTACTAACCCAGAATACGAACTCCATTCAGATCAATTAGATTACCACACAGAAACCAAACACGCTTATTTATACGGACCTTCAAAAATAGAGGCCGAGGAATACACCCTTTATTGTGAACGTGGATTCTACGATACCGAACTTCAAGAAGGTTATGGGATTAAAAACACCAAAATAGAATACGACAACAGAATAATTGAAGGGGACTCTGTATACCTCAACCATCCCAAAAACTTTGCCTCAGCAACCAATAATATTAAAATCACTGATACGATCAACAAAGGTGTACTCAGAGCTCATTATGCTGAAATCTACAAAGACAAGGATTCGCTCTTTGCAACAAAACGAGCCCTATCGATAAGTTTAGTAGAAAATGATTCACTCTATATGCATGGAGACACCATTATGGTTACTGGGAAAAAAGATCAAAAAATCATCAGAGCCTTTCAAAATGCCAAGTTTTTCAAAGAAGGATTATCTGGAAAATGCGATTCGATTCACTACGATCAAACCACAGGAATTACTGAGCTGATTCGAAGACCAATTCTCTGGAATGGTCCCAGCCAGATGACCGGAAAAGAAATTTATCTCTTGTCTAATCCTAAGACCAAGGCTTTGGATTCTCTTAAAGTGATCGATAATGCTTTTGTGGTTTCACTCGACAGTATCAGCAAAACAGGATATAATCAAATCAAGGGTAAAATTCTCAACGGAAAGTTTAACGACAATAAATTAGAACACATTCAAGTCGATCAAAATACAGAGGTCATTTATTATGTGTACGATGATAAGGATGAACTCATTGGGATTAATCGAACTATTTGTAGTGCAGTTACCATGGAAATGCTCGAGGGTGGAATCGAAGAAATATCTTTTGTTCTCAACCCCGAGGGAAATATCTATCCATTACGCGATATACCCATTGAAGATCGTAAATTAGAAGGATTTTTGTGGTATGGAACTGAGCAAATCAAATCGTCGAATGATTTGTTTGTCGACGATGATTCCATACAACTAAAAATGATCAGAGGTTTAAATAATCCGATGAATCCGACTAAAAAACCAGTGATTAATAGATCTAAGCCTCCTTTGAAAAAAAAGAATTAAGGTGAAAACTGATGACTTTTTAAAATACCAAGCACAGACCACTCCTCACCCACTTCAAATGGTAGTGAGTAAGGCGAAAGGTTCTTATATCTTTGACGATCAAGAAGAGGCGCATTTAGATTTTGTAGCAGGAGTCTCAGCATGTAGCTTAGGGCATAGTCACCCGGCAGTTATCAAGGCGATTAAAGATCAGGTCGATTCGTATATGCATGTGATGGTTTATGGTGAATACGCTCTTAAACCAGCTGTAGACTATTCTAAATTACTCGCAGACTTACTTCCAAACTCACTTAATTGCACCTATTTAGTCAATTCAGGAACTGAAGCCATAGAGGGTTCACTCAAACTTGCAAGAAGAGTTACTGGCAGAAGTCAAATCATAGCCGCAAAGAATGCATATCACGGCAACACCATGGGATCGCTCAGTTTAATGGGTAAGGAAGAAAACAAAAAACCTTTTGAACCCCTAATAGGTGATGTCGACTTTATTGAGTTTAACTGCGAAGAGGACTTATCACTTATCACTTCGAAAACAGCTGCAGTAATTTTAGAAACCATTCAAGGTGGAGCAGGATTTATTATACCACAGAACGAATACCTCAAAAAAGTTAAAGCGCGTTGCACAGAAGTAGGTGCACTTCTCATTCTCGATGAAATTCAACCGGGATTTGGAAGAACGGGCAGTCTGTTTGCCTTTGAACAATTCGATTGCGTTCCCGATATACTGGTCATTGGTAAGGGAATGTGTTCGGGCCTACCAGGAGGAGCATTTATATCATCATTTGAGCATATGCAACTACTGAGTGATCATCCTAAATTAGGACATATCACCACTTTTGGAGGAAATCCAGTAATTGCAGCTGCTGCACTCGCTACTTTAAAAGAGCTTACTAAAAATAACAAACAACTCATTATCGAAACTCTTAAAAAAGAGCAATTAGTCAGAGAAAAACTAAAACATCCACTGATTAAATCGATTCGCGGCAAAGGATTAATGCTCGCATTGTTATTTAAAAACGAAGCTATTGCCAATTACTTAATCCTTGAAGCTGCCCAAAATAATCTAATCTTATTTTGGTTGTTGTTTGAGAAAAAAGCTGCAAGAATCACCCCTCCGCTTACCATTTCAGAGGAAGAACTCATGAAGGGTTGTGATATAATTCTTTCCATTTTAGACACTTATCCTTCTTAAACTGTTAACTATTTTGTTAATAAGAATAAACCTCCTTGCTTCATATGGCAAAGGATAACTTCTAAATTTATTTGCATTAGGAACACAAGAATTCACTATGTCATTAGACGAAAACGAAAATTCTGAATTACCTATCGCAAAATTCGAGTCGATGTTAAAGACTGATGAGGTCTACTTTTTCGACGCAGAAGATTTCGAGGAAATTATTCACTACTACCTCAATGCAGGGAAGGTTTCACTGGCTAAAAAAGCGATTAGACTTGGGCTGAATCAGCACCCTCAAGTGATCAATCTGCGATTACTTGATGTTGAAGTACTGGTATTTGAAAACAAGCTTGAGAAAGCAGAAGAAATTCTCGATACCATAGAACTCATCGATCAGTTTAACGATGAAATCTATATTCAGAGAGCGAATATTTACTCAAAGCAAGATAAACACCTAGATGCTATTGGAGCACTTCAAAAAGCATTAGAAATTCAACCCGATCAACCCGATATTTACACCTTGATGGGGATGGAATACCTCTTTTTAGAAGATTTCATAAAGGCAAAAGAGTGTTTTATTACTTGTGTTGACTTAGATCTTGAAGATTATGCAGCACTCTACAATACCGTTTATTGCTTTGAATACCTCGAAGATTATAAAGGCGGAATCGAATACCTCAACAACTACCTCAATAAAAATCCATACTGCGAAGTAGCTTGGCATCAACTCGGTAAAATGTATGCAGAGCTTGAACTCTATAAAGAAGCGCTGTCTTCCTTTGATTTTGCAATTTATTCCGACGATCGATTTATTGGAGCTTATTACGAAAAGGGAATGGTTCTCGAAAAATTAGAGCGCTATGAGGAGGCCATTGAAAATTATGAGATCACAATTAAATTAGAGGATCCTACTTCTCATGCCTATTTGAGATTAGGTCAATGTCACGAGCAATTGGGCAATTTAGATCTCGCTCAGAGCTACTATTACCAAACCGTTCATGAAGATCCACTTTTGGACAAAGGATGGTTGGCAATTACCAACTTCTACTTTACCAATAACAATTTTGAAAAAGCGTCCTATTACATCAACAAAGCGATTAATATCGATGCTGAAAACCCATTGTATTGGAAGCGTTGCGCTGAGATAAACACAGCGATGTTTAAGTACTTTGAAGCTGATTACGCCTTTAAACAAGCAGTAGAATACGGAAATTACGAATTGGAAACTTGGGTATCTTGGGCAGAAGTCATGGTACTTATCAACGATGTAAATTCTGCTATTGAAATTTTATTACAAGCCTTAGAATTTTATCCTGAACAGGCTGAAATCCACTACTTCTTAGCATCTCTATTCCACGACACGACCCAACTATTCAAAGCTGAAAAACACCTCAAAAAGGGATTGAGCATCGATAAAAATGTGCTTAAAAACTTTCAAAACTCTAGAATATTATCTCTTAGTACCAGTTGGGCTAAAGAGATTATTTCTAAATACTAAGTCCAATTAACTCAGTTGATGTATTTTTGTTTACATGAGTAAACGATCAAAAACATTTTACATTTTCAATACCCTTAAGGGAATGGCTATGGGAGCTGCAGATGTTGTTCCTGGAGTTTCAGGTGGAACTATTGCTTTTATCTCTGGGATTTACGAAGAACTCCTAGAAACCATTAATCGATTGAATCTAAAAACCCTTAAAATCCTCTTCAAGGATGGTTTTAAAGAATTTTGGAAGGCGATCAATGGTAATTTTCTAGCATCACTCTTATTGGGAATCGCTATATCAGTAGTGAGTTTTGCCAAAGGAATCTCTTTTCTATTACACAATTATCCCATCGAACTCTGGTCCTTTTTCTTTGGTTTGGTACTCGCCTCTGTGCTTTTTGTAGGAAAAGATATCGATCGTTCCAAAGCAGGTTCATGGATTGCACTAGTATTAGGGGTACTGATCGCCTTGTACATCACTCAACTTAAAGTTGGAGCCTATGTCGATAATCCTTGGTATTTGTTTTTGTCTGGAGCATTGGCGATTTGTGCGATGATTCTTCCTGGTATTTCAGGGTCCTTTATCCTGGTATTACTCGGTTCCTATGAAACGGTTCTCAATGCCGTCCATCAAAGAGATCTACAAACCATTGCAATTGTCGGTGCAGGAGCCATTGTCGGCCTATTGAGTTTTTCAAAACTCCTCAAATGGACCTTTGATCACTATAAAAACATAACTCTAGCCCTACTGACTGGTTTTATCTTGGGTTCACTCAATAAGATTTGGCCTTGGAAAGAAGTCTTAGAGTCTAAACTTATCGACGGTAAAAAGTTCATAATAGCGGAGCAAAATGTATCTCCTTTTCACAGTGGAAACAGCTCAGAATTTATAACTGCCTTATTATTGTCAGTTGGAGGATTTCTATTAATTTACATCTTGGAAAAATCAGTCCGAAAAAATCCTTAAAATGGCACAATCAAGAAGTCTTATCGATAAATTTTTTCTCTTTATCAAGGGGCTTGGAATGGGTGCTGCCAATAAGGTCCCAGGAGTGTCTGGTGGTATTGTTGCCTTTGTAGCAGGATTTTACTCAGAGTTTATTTATTCGTTGACCAAAATTAACTTCAAGGCACTTATACTTCTTTTCAACGGCAGGTTTAGGTCACTGTTCACCTATGTCAACGGAGGATTTATGCTCTATATCATATCTGGAATGGTATTTAGCTATTTTAGTGTTTCTCTAGTTATTGATCACTTTCTATCCACTGCTCCCCTACTGGTATGGTCTCTGTTTTTTGGAATGATTCTCGGATCGATCTACTATATCGGAAAAGACTTTAAGCAGTGGGATCGCACAAGTATGGGATTCGCCTTGATGGGCTTACTACTTGGTATCATAATTAGTTCTTTAGATCCCGCACAACAGAACGACAATCTCTTATTTGTTTTCTTCTGTGGCTTTATAGGAGTTTCTGGAATGACGCTTCCAGGCCTATCAGGTTCATTCATTCTCATACTTATGGGAAATTACGTTCTGCTGATGGTTGAGTCGGTCAACGCCCTTTTAAATGCCATCATCGCATTGTTTTCTTGGGATTTAGCTTTTTTTGAAGTTCCTGAAAACCTTAATTATTTAAAAATTATTGCCGTTTTCACACTGGGTTCTATCGTGGGATTAGTCAGTTTATCACATTTGATCAATTATGTACTCAAACACTATCAAAAAATAACAACAGCCACCATCATTGGCTTTATCAGTGGTTCTTTAGGTGTTGTATGGCCCTGGAAAAAACTTCAATATATGAAAGATGAACTTGGACAGTTCATTCTCGATACGGATGGAAACAAAATTGTTTACAACTACAATCGTTTCCTTCCAGATTTAAGCACAAAAGATAATTTGTATGCCATGGGCTTTATACTCATTGGAGTCCTTGTATTAATTGCATTAGAACACTATGGATCAAAACAAAAAAAATAGATTTGGATTGATTGGAAGGAATATTGATTATTCTTTTTCAAGAGGTTATTTTACAGAAAAATTTAAAGAATTAGGACTTCTCAACCATTCCTATGAGAATTTTGACCTGCAAACCATAGAAGAATTTAAAACAAAAGTCGTAGTTCAAGAACATCTATGTGGCTTTAATGTCACCATACCTTACAAACAAGAAATTATTCCTTATTTGGATCAGTTGTCTGAAGAAGCTAAAGAAATTGGAGCTGTCAATACGATAAAAAAAACCAATGAGGGGCTTATCGGTTATAATACCGATGCCTATGGGTTTCAGAAGGCTTTAGAACCCTATTTAAAACCTCATCACTGTTCGGCTTTGATTCTCGGAACAGGAGGCGCATCGAAAGCGGTAGCCTATGTTTTAAAGAAACTTGGCATCGATTATCTATTCGTTTCTAGAAATCCAAAAGAAGGGCAGCTTACATATGACCGTCTTAAGGCAGATAAACTAGTGCATCATCCACTGATCATCAATTGTTCTCCTGTGGGAACCTATCCCAATATCGATCAAAAACCTCAATTACCTTATGAGGGAATCACCTCAGAGTTCTTGTTATTCGATTTAATTTACAACCCTGAACAAACAGCATTTCTCAAAGAAGGAGCCCAAAGAGGAGCCCAAACTTCCAATGGATATCAGATGTTGATAGGTCAGGCTGAGAAGGCTTGGGAACTCTGGAACTCTTAAAGTTCTCATAAACTTATAGGGCTTATTTAAAATTCTAATCAACAAGTCTTTGCTATTTACGCGCTTGTTAGTATCTTACTTCAAAATTGATCCCTAAACATTAAAAAAATGTTATCAGAAGACGGTAAACTTCCAAGTGAAGTAGAACAAGCTCAAGAAGCTAATCAACAAGAAGAATCGAATACTACAGAGATTTCTGAGAGTACATCTTCAGAAGCAATTCAAGAAGAAAGTCCAAAAGAAGACGATCACATCGAAGCGATCGAAGAATCGAATGCTGAAGATGCCGAAGACCATCACAATGAGGAGCGACATCGAATACCCTTATTGGATTATCACTCTATGTCTTTAGAAAACCTTGTCGGTGAATTTCAAAGATTAGTAAAAAATGAGAAGATTCAGGCAATCAGAAAACACGTCGATGAAATCAAGAACGAATTCGATCAAAAATTTCAAGAGCTTTTAGATCAAAAGAAAGAAGAGTTCATCCAAAATGGTGGAAATGAAATTGATTTTAGATATTCTTCAGTTGCTAAACGCCAATTTAACGAACTCTATAAAGAATATCGCGAAAAAAGAGATCAATACTATAAAAACCTAGAAACGCAACTCAAAGCAAATCTAGCACACCGATTAGAACTAATTGAAAGTTTAAAAGGCTTGGTGAATGTCGAAGAGGATATCAATACTACCTATCACAATTTTAAAGATATTCAAGCTCAATGGAAGACCGCAGGTCCTGTACCTAGAGGTGAATACAACAATGTTTGGAGAACCTATCACCACCATATTGAGATCTTTTACGATTTCTTAAATCTCAATAGAGAATTGAGAGATCTAGATTTTAAACACAATCTCGAAGAAAAACTTAAACTAATCGAAAAGGCTGAAGCTTTAGCTACAGAAGAAAATATCGGCAAAGCATTTCACGAGCTTCAAACGCTACACAAGATTTGGAAAGAAGAATTAGGACCAGTTGACAAAGAAAAAAGAGAAGAAATTTGGGAGCGTTTTAGCAATGCCACTAAATTAATTCACGATAAGAGACAAGAACATTTTGCTAACATCGAAAAGTCCTATGAAGGCAATTTAGAAGCAAAAAATAAAATTTCTGACAAAATTCTTGCAATAGCTAATGCTATTTCAGATTCACACAAAGGTGTTCAAAAACAAATCAAAGAAATCGAACAGCTCAGAGATCAGTTTTTTAAAGCTGGAAAAGTTCCTTCTAAAAAAAACGAAGCCACTTGGAAGCGATTTAAAGAGGCTACCAGAGCTTTTAATAGAGCTAAAAACAAGTTTTACAAAGAGATCAAAAAGGATCAACAAGACAATCTCACTAAAAAGAGAGCTCTATTAGAAATAGCAATATCTTTAAAAGACAGTCAAGATTGGAGTGCGTCTACAAAAGAGATGAAACGCATCCAATCAGAGTGGAAGAAAATAGGACATGTACCTAGAAAACATTCCGATAAAATCTGGAAGGAATTCAAGGCCGCTTGTAATCATTACTTCGATCAATTACACGCTTCTAAAAACAGTCATCAAAAAGTTGAGTTAGAAAATCTAAAAAAGAAAGAAGAGCTCATTCTCAAGATTGAAAAATTTAAGACTTCTAAAGATCAAGAAAAAGATTTAGAAACTCTTAAATCAATTAGTGAGTCTTGGAATAGCGTTGGATACGTACCAAGAAACAAAAAGAATATCGAAGACAAATTCAACAAAGCCTTTGAAGCTCGTCTAAAAGAATTGGGTATCGATCCAAAAGAAGCTGAAATAATCAAGTATGAAAACACTCTTGATGCGATCAAAAAGTCTGAAAATCACGAGTATGAAGTTAAGAGAGAGAAATCATTTATCAAGAGAAAGATCGATGAGGAAAAGGCTGAAATAAGACAATTAGAAAACAACCTTGAATTCTTTTCGAATGCTTCAGACGACTCTCCTTTAGTTAAAGATGTTCACAATAAAATTGAGGCTAGAAAAGAGAAAGTTGATTTACTAAAAGAAAAATTGAAGAGTTTAAATATCTTATCCCACCAATTCGATAAAGAAAATGAAGTAGATCAAGATGAATCTACTGAAGAATAAGTAAAAAACAATTATTCAAATACAAAAAAAGACCTAAGATTACTTAGGTCTTTTTTAATTATAACAATTTGTCTGTTTTATTTAGCTACGTTTACTGCTCTAGTTTCTCTAATTACAGTAACCTTTACTTGTCCTGGATAGGTCATATCCGTTTGAATCTTTTGAGAGATTTCAAATGATAATTCAGCAGCTTTATCGTCGTTTACTTTTTCACTTTCAACGATAACTCTGAGCTCTCTACCAGCTTGAATTGCATAGGCTTTCTGAACTCCTTTAAATCCAAAGGCAATATCCTCTAAATCTTTTAATCGTTGAATATATGAATCCAAAACCTGTCTTCTCGCTCCTGGACGTGCACCTGAGATCGCATCACAAACTTGTACGATTGGAGCGATCAAGGATTTCATTTCTACCTCGTCGTGGTGAGCTCCAATAGCATTGCAAACATCTGGCTTTTCTCCGTACTTCTCTGCCCATTGCATTCCTAAGATTGCGTGAGGAGTTTCTACTTCAGCTTCTGTATTAGGAACTTTACCAATATCGTGTAGAAGACCTGCTCTTTTAGCCAATTTAGCATTGAGCCCCATTTCTGCCGCCATCACTCCACAAAGTTTTGCAACTTCTCTAGAGTGCTGAAGTAAATTTTGCCCATATGAAGAACGATAACGCATTCTACCTACAGCTCTAATAAGTTCAGGGTGTAATCCGTGTATTCCTAAATCGATCACAGTACGCTTACCTATATCGATAATTTCTTCTTCGATTTGTTTCTCTGTCTTTTGAACAACCTCCTCAATACGTGCTGGGTGAATTCTTCCATCGGTTACTAATTTGTGTAATGACAAACGTGCCACTTCTCTTCTAACAGAGTCAAAACAAGAGAGAATAATCGCATCAGGAGTATCATCAACAATGATTTCAACACCAGTTGCAGCTTCAATAGCTCTAATGTTTCTACCTTCTCTACCGATAATTCTACCCTTTACATCATCCGATTCTAAGTTAAATACAGACACACAGTTCTCCACTGCTTCTTCTGTACCGATTCTTTGTATGGTATTGATAATAACTTTTTTAGCCTCCTGTTGAGCAGTGAGTTTAGCCTCTTCCATACTTGATTGTAAGAAGGCCATCGCATCGCTTTTTGCAACATCTTTTAGCGATTCAACTAATTGTTGTTTTGCTTCATCAGCAGACAATCCAGAAATTACCTCTAATTGTTGAACCTGATTTTGGTGCATTTTCTCCACCTCAGCAGTTCTCTTTTCTAAGTATTCATTTTTGTGGGTAATCTCTTTGAGTTGTTCTTCTAGACGCTCGTTGAGTTTTTTACTTTTAGAAAGTTCTGAACTCACTTGAGACTCCTTATCTCTAGTTCGTTTTTCAGCTTCACTGATTTTCTTATCCTTTGCAACGATGTGCTTTTCGTGTTCTGCTTTGAGCTCTAAGAATTTTTCTTTTGCTTGAAAAATCTTGTCTTTCTTTATGTTTTCACCCTCTTTATGAGCGATTTTAATGATGCTTGAAGCTTCTTTTTTAGCTTCAGCAATGGTCTTAGAGGCCTTTCCTTTTTCAAGAACCTTGGCGATTGCAAATCCAATCGCTAGGCCAACAATCCCTATAATTATTAGTGTACTATTATCCATTTGATTTACTATTTATATAAAAAAAAACCCACATCAATAGAAATGAACAAACTCCTTTAAACAGGTTTAAGGTTAACAGAATGGTCGGATTTCCAGTCAAGCAGGCATATCCTAACAATCTCGACTCACCTTTTTTAATTCATGTAACGTTGAGTTTGTCAAATAAGTATTAATGTGGGCAATAACTTTATTTTATTTTAAAGAACGTATCTAATCCAAAACCTCATCTAAGATTGTGTGAAGTGCGTTTAAGCGTTCACGAGTTTGGTCCGACATCTGATCTTCATCGATCTGTTGTTGTTCCAATTTAGAGGCAAAATGTAAGGCACACATCGCCAAAACATCTTGTTTATCTCTTACTGCATAATTCTTCTCAAAGTTTTTCGCAAGCTGTTCAATCTCTTTTGCAGCCTTTCTCAAACCCTCTTCTTGCTTAGGATGTATCGTCAATGGATACACTCTATCGGCAATGGAAAGTTTTATCTTTAACTTATCTGCCATTTTATGCAGAGAGCGAACCAATACAATGGTCCAACTCTTTTATTAATGTGTTAATCTTCAATTTAGCTTCGGTAGTGTTGTTATCACTGCCCAACATAGAATTAGCGAGTTTTAAAGCATTGTATTGGTCTTCCCAACTTTTGAGCTCTTGCTCAAGATGCTTTTTGTGATCCTTTAGATTTTCTAGTTCAACACTCAACATCTGGTTCTTCTTTTCTTCAGTGTTAAGTCTTTCAATCAGCTTTTTTAACTTGATTTCTAGAGACGTTACAAGGGAAACAAAATCACTCATCTACAACTATGCGTTTTAACAAAAGTAGAGATTTCTACTGAATTATCATTGCGATTTAACACATATATCTCTAGAGATTTAAAATTGTAGTATTTAAAATACAATAGGTATTTGTTTAATCAATAATTTTTAAATTTGAAACTATGAGAAAAACCCTTTATCTAATTCTTGTTGCTTTACCTCTGATGCTACCATTAAAAGCTCAGTTAATCAACAATCCTCCACATCCACCTCTTAAGATACCCTTGATCTTAGCAGGAAATTTTGGAGAATTGAGGACCGGTCATTTCCACGCTGGATTGGATATTAAAACCTATCACAGAGAGGGATTGTCAGTCCTATCGGTCAATCAGGGTTATGTTTCTAGAATTAAAATTTCGACTAGTGGCTATGGTAAGGCTCTGTATATCACACATCCCAATGGACTTACATCAGTATATGCCCATCTTCAAAAATTTTCACCAGAGATAGAGAGCTATATTAAAGAACTTCAATATCAAAAGCAAAGCTTTACAATTGAAACCTTTTTAAAACCTGATCAATTTCCAGTTGAAAAAGGTCAATTGATTGCTTTCTCTGGAAACACTGGAGGTTCTACTGCACCTCATTTACATTTTGAGCTCAGAGAATCCACAAATTCCAATCCTCAAAATCCCTTACTGTTCGATATCGATATCAAAGACACGAATCCACCAGTACTGCAAAAACTCTTTGCCTATCCCATCAGTAGTGACGCTGTGATTAATAAAAGTGAACTCAAAGTTCAGATTCCTTTTAGCAGACAAAAAGACGGAAGTTATATCGCCAATAAGGTTTCTGCTAAAGGTCAAATCGGCTTTGGTATCAAGGCTTATGACCGACAAGATTTGGCTGCAAATCACAATGGACTCTACAAAGTCGATCAACTATTTAAAGACCAACTACTTATGAGAATGCGTTTTAATCACTTCTCATTTGAAGACTCTAAACACATCAATACCCTGATGGATTACAAGCATTTAGTGCGCTTTAGAGAACGCATCATGTTTTTGTTTAAAAAGGATTACAGCAACCTAGTGCTCTATGAACAGTCCATTGATAACGGCACCATAAAAGTTGATCAAACCACCAAGGACACTCTCGAAATTCACCTTTTTGACGCAGCATCAAACAAAACTATCATCAAGGTCCCCATCGAATATCAAGAAATGGAAGCGGAAATCAAAAAGGAAAAATTAGAAGGTGCTATCACCATAAATCCTCAAAATGAGAAGCGTCTAACTTTTTCAAATGTCAATGTTCATTTCAAAAAAAATACCTTTTACGAACCAGAAGATGTTCTGATTTCTTCAGAGGCGAACCAGTTAGAACTCAGTCCTGACAACCTTTATATTAAAACACCCATAAAAGTTGAATTTTCTTTAGATTCAATAGATGCGTCTTTAAGACCTTTTGCTTTCTTAGGAATTAAAACGCGAGATCAGAGTTTTACCTTTGTAAATAGTGAGCAAAAGGATGGCAAACTAATCGCTGGGGTTAACAATATGGGGGTTTATCAAATTAAATTTGACAGTATTCCTCCTTCTATTAAGCCCAAAAACTTTAAAGATGGAGAGCTCCTCAACTACTACAGCAAACTAATTCTCAAAACTGAAGATGTTGAAAGTGGTATAAAATCCTATGAAGGATATATGAACGATCAATGGATCTTATTAGAATACGAGCCCAAGGATCAAACCTTAACTTATAATTTTGACGATAAAATTGCAAGGGACAACAATTCTTACCATCTTCGCGTGGTAGTTACTGATCAATTAAATAACAGCAAGGAGTTTCATGCCTATTTCAAGAAAAAGAAATAACAAACTTTATATATTGAGCACACTGCTATTGATATTAATAGCTTCTACTAAAGTGTTTGCTCAAAAGAACATTTATGAAAATGTCAATTTCGAACAATTGAGTCAAAATCATAAATTATTGGCTATACTCCCCTTTTCTTCTCAAGTCAACTTGAGTACGAATGTAGACACCAAAACCAAAACAAGCCTTGAAATCAATGAAGGAGAAGCTGTTCAGGATGCTTTGGAATCGTATTTTTTAAAGATTAAAAAACGCAAAAAGTTCTCTGTAGATTTTCAGAATATTGAACAAACCAACACACTGTTAAGCAAGAATCATATCAATCATTCAAATATTGATTTATACACTACCAAAGAACTCTGTGACATACTAGGGGTAGATGTCATCATAACTGGAAATATCGCTTTAAATGTATTACTATCCAAGGGAGTTAGAGATGAAGATTTCTCATTGATGGATTACTTCCTTGGTAAGAGTTTTGGTAGAATAGCTATCAAACTCAGTGATGGAATCAGCGGTAAATTACTTTGGAAATACGAAAAAGACATCGATCGAAAAACAGGCAAGAATACCAAAGACCTCATCGATGCAATGATGCGATCAGCTGGAAGAAAGTTTCCTTACGAAAAAGAGGAATAAACTCTTAGCCTAGCAACTCCTTTAAAACCTCAACAACATAATCTACTTCTTCTCTAGTATTGTATTTAGAGAATGAGAATCGAAGCGCTGGAAACTCCAAAGCTTTTTCATCGAGTATCTGAGATAGGACATGAGATCCTTTTTGACTTCCTGATTGGCATGCACTACCCTTTGAACAAGCAATTCCCTTTAAATCTAGATTAAAGAGCAATAAACTAGCTTTTTCATTGACAATTGGAATTGAAACATTGACCATTGTATAGGTGCTCTTTTCAAAATCTGCTGAAGTTCCATTAAAAACAACTGAAGGAATTTCTCTAGATAATGTTTCGATAAAATAGCGTTTGATTCCCTCGATATAAGATCGTTCTTGATGGTAGTTCTCTTGTGTTAATTGAAGTGCTTTTGCCAAACCCACTATATTGTGAATGGATTCCGTACCTGCTCTCATTCCCTTTTCTTGCGAGCCTCCACTGATTAAAGCCTTAATAGGGTGTCCTTTTCGAATATAGGCGAAACCCACTCCTTTGGGGCCGTGAAATTTATGTGCAGATACCGCCAGAAAATCAACTTTTTGTTTTTGTAAGTCCCATTGAAAATGACCTATCGATTGTACGGTGTCCGAATGAAACAAAGCTCCGTATTGAGTTGAAAGAGATGTGACCCTGTCTATGTCTAATAAGTTGCCTATTTCGTTGTTAACGTGCATTAAACTAATTAAAACTTTCCCCTCCAAGCTCTTTAACAAGTCTTCAAGTTGGTTTAAATCAGGCTCTCCTTTTGAGTTTAAATTCAAATTGTGAACCCTTACCAATCCCTGATGTTCCAATTCATCAAGAGTGTGAACCACAGCGTGATGTTCAATTCCGGTTGAAATAATATGCTCAACCCCCATATCTTTGACAGCTGATTTCAATACTAAATTATCCGCCTCGGTTCCCCCAGAGGTAAAGATAATTTCAGAGGAATGCGCATTGAGTACTTTGGCAATATCTTTTCTAGCTTGTTCAACAATGGACTTCGAGCTTCTTCCAAACCCATGAGTTGAAGAAGGGTTCCCAAAATCTTCCATTAAAGACTTAGCCATCGCTTCTACGACTTCTTCTCGAACTGCTGTTGTTGCAGCATTGTCAAAATAAACTTTTTTGAACACTTTTAAAGGTATTAATAGGGAACAAATTTAGTTAAATTGGACTTCTAAAGCCCCTCCAAATCCGTATTTTTGATAGGAAGCATCCGTATAGGTAACTGAAGGATATTGACTGAGCAAAAATTCTAACTCTTTTTTTAATACTCCAGTACCCTGTCCGTGGATAAAAATGACTTTATCAATTTGTTTCGATTGTGCAAATTTAATCTGATGTTTAGCGGTATTGATCTGTAATTCAAGAATGTCATAAGTATCCATTCCCCTTAAGTGACTTGTTAACTTTTCTATGTGAAGATCTACCTCCAAAATCGTTTTAGATTTAAGTTTCTCAATAGAGCTCTTCATTTTTTGATGAGAATCATTTTTAGTTTTCTTCGCATTAAATACTTGCTGATTCGTCACTGATATTTCATTAGCTGTTTTAACGATTTCTTTAGAAGAATATGAAAAACTAAATCCTTCTAGAGTTTCTATCACGACTTGGTCTCCTGAAACATCAAGAATTATTCCTTCGATATTTTCATCGATAACCGCTACATGATCTCCTATTTGAAACATATCTGATTGTTTAATTTATAGTTCTTAAAATTAATAACTATTTTTACTTTAGAGTATTTATAATGAAGGAAACTATATTAAACCAATACATGCTACCATGTCTTAACAAGTCCTATTTTGGAGTTGAATGTATGGGATGTGGTCTTCAACGATCTTTAGCTCTGATTTTAGAAGGAAGGTTTGTCGAAGCTTTTTATATGTATCCTGCTATCTATAGTCTCATTGCCCTTTTTGGAAATATCGCTCTTCAAATGTTTATCAGTTATAAATACGCAAATACCATTACCAACATTCTTTTAATCATCACTGGAATTGCGGTGATGAGCAACTATATCTTAAAATTTATACCATGAACAAAATACCAAACTCAACCACAGCTTTAGTGCTTGGAATTTTAGCCTATGTAGGTTGCTGTTGTTTTACGGGGTTCTCTGGGATTCTACTTTCAGGGATTTCGCTTTATTTAGTAAAAAAAGGCGAAGAGACTTATGCTGAAAACCCAGAAGCTTACGACAACTACAAACAGCTTAAAACTGCTAAGGTGGTAGCCATTGTAGCTTTAATACTAAGTGCTATCATGGCTGCTTTTTACATTATATTAAAGGCTCAAGGAATAGACGAACAGTCCATTCAAATGATGTTGGAAGAATTACAAGAACAACAATAATCTAGGCTTTAACAACTAACCTCAACTATGCTACATTACATTACCTATGAAAATCCAAATTCCACAGAGTGGGTAACTTTTGTACATGGAGCAGGAGGAAGTTCTTCGATTTGGCATCATCAATTAAGAGATTTATCTAAGGAATTTAATTTACTATTAATCGACTTAAGAGGCCATGGAAAGTCAAAGTTTAAATTCAGTGATTCGCTCAACAAAGAGTATACATTTGAGGCAATATCAAACGACATACTCGATGTTTTAGATCAAATAAAAATTAAATCTTCTCATTTTATTGGTGTTTCTCTAGGAACTATTTTAATAAGACAAATCAGCGAAACAAATCCACATCGCATCAAATCAATGATCTTAAGTGGTGCCATAGTAAAATTAAACTTGAAATCGAGGCTATTGATGAAATTTGGAAACATCTGCAAATCGATTGTTCCCTACATCTGGTTATACCGACTATTTGCCTATATCATCATGCCTAAGAACAATCACAAAAAATCTCGATTACTATTTGTTCGCGAAGCTAAAAAATTGGCTCAAAAAGAATTTATAAGATGGTTTAAGTTAACCTCAGAACTCAAACCACTTCTTAAATTATTTAGACAAATTGAAGTAAACATCCCAACACTGTATCTGATGGGAGCACAAGATTATATGTTTTTACCCAGCATTAAAGAAATTGCAGAAAAACACAAATACTCCAAGCTGGAAATCGTCCCCAATTGTGGTCATGTTGTGAATGTAGAACAACCCAAAATCTTTAATTCCATATCGATTCAATTCCTCAAAAATCAACTAAAATAGGACATCATCAATGAAAGAACCAGCACTTAATGTCTATAAAAAACCACTAGAGACCTGTTCACTAGACCCCCTGACAGGATCATTTAGAGATGGATGTTGTAATACAGGAATATTTGATGCAGGTACACATACGGTTTGTGCAATTGTAACAGAGGAATTCTTGGAATTCTCAAAATCTAGAGGAAATGATTTGACCAGAGATTATCCGCAATACAATTTCAAAGGACTGAAAGCTGGTGACCGATGGTGTCTGTGCGTCTCTCGATGGATGGAAGCTCACAAAGCAGGAGTTGCTCCAAAGATTAACTTAAAAGCGACACACCTCAAAACTTTAGATTATGTAGCTCTAGAAACTCTTGAAACTTATCACACCAACAACTAATTCATAAATCATAAAGTTTTCTAAAAAAAAACTGATTTTTTTAAATTTAGAATCATAATTAAATACTTTCGTTATGTGTTGCTGTGACAACAGCAAAAGTTTAACTTAATATAGAAAGGAGGTGCTTTATGTCTTATGAAAATTCTGAGAGGAGTGTAAGTATTAAAGTGTCTTTTTCAAGTAACTTGTAATACGCACTCCTTTTTATGTACAAAGCAGACCGATGGGTCTGCTTTTTTTAATCTTCGATCCATGGAACAGTACCTAAAAAAATACATTGCAACGCTCATACGTTTTCGCACTTGGATTATTGGAGTGATCGCAGTTTGGATGTTGATGAGCACCTATTTGATCATTAACAATTTAACGATAGACAATTCTCTTTCAATCTGGTTTTTAGAAGACGATCCTCAGTATCAAGAATATACCAATTATCAAAAAGAGTACGGTTCCGATGAGATCATCGTTGGAATGGTCCCCCTACAAGAGGAACTGAATCAAGCTACCATCAATCAACTTAAAAAGACACATCAGCAACTTGAAGCATCCGATTTTGTAGCTGAAAGCTTTAGTCTCGCAAAGGCCACATATCCTGTAATTTCATCATCAAAGCTAATCCTCGCTCCTTTATATGATTCCAAGCGATCCTCTAAAAGCAGAAATCAATTATTTAAAGATTTTTCAGTACTGACCAATCAACTTATCTCTGAGGATCAAAAAAATTTATTCATCTATATTCAATTAAAACCAACTCCTGAAATTGAATCCAAACGTGCAGAATTAGTAAACCAAATCACTGCAATTTTCGAATCGAATTTTGATCAGTATTATTTAAGTGGCCCCCCTATTTTAAACAATGCCTACAATACAGAAATCTTTAATGAAAGTATTTGGTTCGGTGTCATGACCATACTCCTGATTAGTTTGCTGTTATTTTTACTACTTCCCCATATCAAATACCTGCCCATTGCGCTGGCATCGATCGCCGTACCTATTGTAATTCTCTTTGGCATCACCTCTTATATGGGATATCAACTGAACATGATTTCTATGTTAATACCAACGATACTCTTAGTTTACGGTGTATCTGATAGTATACACATCACCAATATTTTTCACAAAGAATCTCAAAAGGCACCTCAATTACCATTAATTGATCGCATTGTAATGATGCTTCGAAAGAGCATTGTGCCCTGTAGTATCACCACCCTAACTACAATGATCAGTTATATTGCGCTTTATCTCTCGCCTTTACCTGCCTTGAATGACATGGGATTTTTAAGCAGTTTAGGACTCTTTTTGAGTTTTGTTTTTGTATATCTTATCAATGTGATTGGATTTAGTTACCTCCAAACTTTACCCCAGAAAAAACATTCTGGAAAGCGGTTTTTTGATCGCTACACAGAGCCACTTCTAGAGGGTATTAATAGTCTTACAAAAATTCATAGAAAATCTATTATCGGCGTCTTCACCATCATTTTATTGATAAGTATTCTTTCTATTGCAGGTATATCAATTGACACGAGATCACTAGACTTATTAGCCGATGGATCAACAAAACGGGATTTAGAACTTATTGAGCGTCAACTTGGAGGAAGCTCGAGAATTCAATTAACGATCCATGCTGATTCAGCAACTCAATTGTTGAATGCATCTACATTTAAAAAACTTCGGTTATTTGAAAATAGTATTGCAAAAAACAAGAATATCAATACACCTATTTCGCTGGTGAGTCTTCAAGATTTTGTCAACAAACGATATCCCCAACTTTCAAATCAATCCATCGATCAAAAACTAATTATTGACACCTTTGAAAACACAAAAGATTCCTCAACGTTTTATAATTTTATGGGCGCTCAAGGGAGTGAGTTACTGATGACTTTGAATGTCCCACAATTAAACACCAAAGAGTTAAAATTATTGATTGAATTTATTGAACGTGATTTTAATAAAATTTTCAACAATACGGGGATCCAATTGAAATTTAATGGTTTTGCCGTCTTGTATTCCAAACTCAATGAATTCATTCTTGAAACACAATTAAAATCGTTTTTATTTGCTTTTATAGCAGCATACCTTTGCTTGTTATTTTTTGTAAAGAAAATTAAAACAGCCTTTTTAATCTTGATCCCAAATATCATCCCTATCGGATTTGTATTGATGACGATGAGCTTTTTTGACATCCCTATTGATGTAACAACTGCAATGATTACTCCAATCATGCTTGGAATCATTATGGATGACAGTATTCATCTGTTGTATAACTTTAGAAGGTTTCGAATGGAGTCATGCTCGATGGAGCTTAGTATTGATCGATCGATCAACTATACAGGAAAAGCGCTTTTAGGTTCTACCATAGCGCTCACAGGGGGATTTTTAGTCATCGCTACCAGTTCTGTACCCTCTGTTCAAAATTTTGGAATTCTTTGTACAATAACTGTAATTACAGCTCTTATCAGTGATTTTTTACTGTTACCTGCACTCCTTAAGAGCTCGTCATCAAATTAAATTTAAAAAAAGTAGTTTTTTTTATTTATTATTGTGTAAATAATACAATTTAACAAACAAATGAACCGAACTTACTTAACTCCTATTGCTTTTGTAATAGTACTATTTACATCTTCAATTACATTAGCCCAAAAGAAAAAACCACTTCCAATTATTGATGTACACGTACATGCAATGAATGTACGACCGGGTGGAACAGACCTATGTCCATGGTTTTTAAGTGATATGCCTGGAGGTGATCCACACAAGGAAGCCCCTGCTTTTATTAGAGAAGGATGTGCTGATCCCCTACCGGTGGCCCAATCAACTGAAGAATACGAGCGTTTGCTTTTAGAGGAAGCAGAGCGTTTAAACGTTACCTATGTGATTAGTGGAGATGCCAATGTGATACACCGAATGAAAAATAAGGCACCAAAAAGAATTATTCCTTCGCTAGGAATTAGCAATGCTAATCAAATGACACCAGAGGCTTTTAGAGATTCTATCAGTTCTGGCTATTACAAAGTGATGGGTGAAGTTGCTCCTCAATACCAAGGAATGTCTCCAAGTGACATGAGTCTTGATGAATATTTTGCGATTGCAGAAGAACTTCAAATTCCTGTTGGAATCCATATGGGAACTGGAGGAAACGGAACAATCAATATTACGAATCCTAAATACAGAGCTTCATTGGGGCGTCCGTTCCTACTTGAAGATATGCTGGCGAGACATCCTAAATTAAAAATATGGGTGATGCATGCTGGATACCCAATGGTGGATGAAATGATCGCTCTAATGGGAGCTAATGCCTATGTATATGTAGATGTTGCTGGATTTATATGGAGCTATCCCAAAGCGGAAGTTCACGCCTATATCAAAAGATTAGTACAAGCTGGATTTGGAAAAAGAATCCTCTATGGAACCGATTTAATGATGTGGCCAGGTCTTTTAAAAACATCTATAGGACTTATTGAAAACGCAGGTTATTTATCTCACGATCAAAAGAGAGATATTTTCTTTAACAATGCCGTTCGCTTCTTTAACCTAGATCCAAAAGACTTTGAATAAGAAATAGAATTCACAAAAGTTTACCATAAAAAAAGCAGATCGAAAGATCTGCTTTTTAAATTTAAACTATTTCTATTTTCTATTCGAAATCTTCTAGTGTTTTTGTAATAATTGACACACAATCTAATAATTGTTCTTTAGTCATCACAAGCGGTGGTGCAAATCGAATAATATTTCCGTGTGTTGGTTTTGCTAAAAGACCGTTTCCCTTTAAAGCGACACAGATATTCCAAGCCGTTTCACTTTCTTCAGTATCGTTGATCACAATAGCATTGAGTAGCCCTTTACCCCTAACCTTAAGTACAATATTTGAGTTGTCGATATACTTTTGAAGTTCGGCTCTAAAGAGTTCTCCAAGATCAAAGGCGTTTTGAGCAAGCTGCTCTTCTTTTACAACTTCTAAGGCAGCAATACCAACGGAAGCAGCTACTGGATTTCCACCAAAGGTAGAACCGTGAGAACCAGGAGTGATGACTTCCATGATATCGTTATTTGCAAATACTCCCGAAATAGGATATGCTCCTCCTGAGATGGCCTTTCCTAAAATTAATATATCTGGCTTCACCTCTGGAGTTCCACTACAATGGCGATTCTCACAACTACAATGACCACAGGTGGCAAGTAATTTACCTGTTCTTGCAATACCCGTTTGAACCTCATCAGCAATAAAAAGTACTCCATGAGTTTCACAAAGCGCTTTTGCCTGAGTTAAATAATTTTCATCTGGAACATATACCCCAGCCTCTCCTTGAATAGGCTCTACAAGAAATCCAGCTACATTTTCATTTGAAGCTAAAGCCTCTGCTAAAGCAGTTGCATCATTGTAAGGTATTCGGATAAATCCTGATGTAAATGGACCGAAGTTTGTTTGAGCTACAGGATCGTTTGAAAAGGAAACAATAGTCGTAGTTCTTCCGTGAAAGTTGTTTTCACAAACAATAATTTTTGCAGCATTTTCTGGAATTCCCTTTTTCTCATAGGCCCATTTTCTACATAACTTAATGGCTGTTTCAACAGCTTCAGCTCCAGTGTTCATCGGAAGCATCTTGTCAAAACCAAAAGTCGAAGTAGCGTATTTTTCAAATTGGCCAAGCTTATCATTATAGAAAGCTCTAGATGTTAAACTAAGTGTTTTTGACTGCTCTATTAAAGCATTGACAATTTTCGGATGACAGTGACCTTGATTTACTGCCGAATATGCAGATAAAAAATCGTAGTATTTTTTTCCTTCTACATCCCACACATAAACACCTTCCCCTTTAGAAAGAACTACTGGAAGTGGATGGTAATTATGGGCTCCAAATTGATTTTCTAATTCAATTGCTGTCTTTGAACTAAGAATTTCTGATTGGTTCATATATAAAATAATTAGTATTGAACATTAACAATTCCTTCTTTTTGGAGAGAAATCATCCACCGTCCCAAAAATACAATAATAAAATTGTTTTGAAAGGACTCAAAGGCTCACAAAAAGAATTATTTTTGCCTATGCGAAAAAAGAAAGTAAAACAAATATTTGAGTCCCTTGAGGTAGTGGATACAGCTGCTAAAGGAAAAACCGTAGCAAAAGCTCCAGATGGAAAAGTGGTGTTTTTAAACAATGCTGTACCTGGAGATATAGTAGATGTTGAAACCTTTAAAAAGCGCAAAGCCTATTACGAAGGAAAGGTAACTCACTTTCACAAGTTGTCAGAAAAAAGAACGGATCCTGCATGTGAACATTTTGGAGTATGTGGGGGATGTAAGTGGCAAAATATGTCCTATGAACATCAACTCGCTTTTAAAGAAAAAGAAGTTACCAATAATCTTAAACGATTGGGTAAAATTGATGTTGATCAATACATCCCAATTCTAGGTTCTAAAGAAATATACAATTACAGAAATAAGATGGAATTTTCTTTTTCATCACATCGTTGGTTATCATACGAAGAGATTAATTCTGATGTTGAACTTAAAGATAGAAATGCCTTAGGATTTCATATTCCAGGCATGTGGGATAAGATTTTAGATATTAATAAGTGTCATCTTCAAGCGGATCCTTCTAATGAAATCAGAAATGAACTGAGAAAATTTGCTTCTGAAAATGGACTTTCATTCTATAATCTAAGAGAACATGAAGGCTTACTTAGATCACTAATGATACGAACGGCAAGTACTGGAGAACTGATGGTTCTAATTCAATTTGGAGCTCCAGATGAGGATCAAATTGAACAGGTGCTATCCTTTTTAAAGAATCAATTCCCTCAAATAACCTCACTTTTGTATGCCGTTAATCAAAAACAAAATGACAGCATCTACGATTTAACGATTCAATGCTACGCTGGTCGTGATTATATCATTGAAGAAATGGAAGGATTGCAATTTAAGATTCAAGCTAAATCCTTCTATCAAACCAATAGTAATCAAGCCTACGAGCTTTATAAAATTACTCGTGATTTTGCTGGATTAACTGGAGATGAACTCGTTTATGACTTATATACCGGAACAGGGACTATCGCTCAATTTGTAGCAAAAGACGCCAAAAAAGTCATTGGGATTGAATCTGTGGAAGATGCGATTAAAGACGCCAAATCAAATGCAGAGGTCAACAAAATAGACAATGTAGAATTCTATGTGGGGGACATGAAAAATGTCTTTAGCGATTCATTTGTCGAAACTCACGGTGCTGCTGATGTAATTATCACAGACCCTCCTAGAGTTGGAATGCACAAAGATGTGGTCGATCAACTCATAAAGGCTAATCCAAAGCGTATCGTGTATGTGAGTTGTAATTCAGCAACACAAGCTAGAGATCTCGATTTGTTAAGAGATCACTACAAAGTAATCAAATCCCAAGCAGTTGATATGTTTCCACAGACACATCATGTAGAAAATGTTGTACTTTTAGAGAAAATTTAAGCTCATCCATGCGAAAAATCGCTTCACTACTTATTCTATTTTTCGGCTTATTGTCGATGAATTCCTGTGAAAAAGACGACATCTGTATTGCTGGAGACACGCCAAAACTCAGAATCGGATTTTACGATAGCAATGATACTGCATCAGCAAAAGAACCTACTGATTTGGTTATTATTGGAAAAGATAAAACGACCACTTTAAGCAAAATGGTTCCTTCAGATAATAGTGGGTATGAATTGTTGATTCCTTTAAATCCTAGTGAAGATTCAAGTTCTTATTATTTGTTTAAAAATGCTTCCATAGTAGATGGGGTGCTCAGTGGTGAAGTTGAACTATTGACTATTAGCTATGATCTCAAAGCAGTCTATTTATCGAAAGCATGTGGATACATAGCCAATTTTGAGCAATTACAAATTGATCGAGAACTAGATCAGAACTGGATTCAAAATATCCGTATTGAAAATTCAAGTGTAACAAACGAAAACGAAGTCCATGTTAAGATCTATCACTAGTCTATTATTTCTGCTTGCTTCAACTTTTGTTATAGCACAAGAGACTACAGATAATTCTGCCCTTAAAGATTCTACTGCTCAAATGGAATCTTATGGAATCAAGATCAATTTAGATTTGAGTAAAAAATTATTAGAACTCAAAAACAAAGATTATTCAGGTTCTGAATTAGGTGCTGATTTTAGATTAAATCAATGGTGGTATCTCGCTGCTGAACTAGGCAAAGAAACCAAGACAATAGTTGAAGACACTTATAATTACACCTCATCTGGTTCTTATTTTAAAGTTGGTGGAGACTACAACAATTATGAAAATTGGTATGGAATGTATTCCATGATAACATTTGGGATGCGATTCGCACATGCCTCTTACGCTCAAACTTTAAACGATTTTAACTTCTACAATACAGATCGCTATTGGAACTCTGAAAGTTTTGATCCTTCGAGATTGAATCTTAATCCTATTGAAGGATTGTCAGCTTCATGGTTGGAACTTGTACTGGGAATTAAAACAGAACTTTTTGCAAATATTTATCTCGGTGGATCTGTTAGAATTGGTATGTTATTAGCACATGACAACAGTCTAAACTACCCTAACAATTGGATTCCGGGATTTAATAATGTTACTGAAGATTCAAAGTTTGGAGCGAGTTACAACTATACCTTAAGTTATTTGATTCCACTTTTTGAGAAGCCTCGCAAATACAAAAAAGAAAAAGAATTTTTTCCAACCGACGGTGTGGAGGAAGTCGATTTAAACAACAATAACAACAGAGGATTTAATACAAGAAATTAAATCATGCAAAAATTCAAAGCCTTTCTGTATAATTTTATTTGTTTTGCGATCCTGTTCTTTGGATTTAGATACCTCCTATCTGAATGGATTGTTTCATCTTCGCTGACAGCAACACTTATTTCCGCTGTTTTATCAATGGTATTAAGCCCAAAATTCGCAAGTGTTGAGACTGAAAAAGGCAGAAAACTCTTTGTTAAGATTCCCTTTGTAAAAGGAGTCAAAGAACTTTAGTCTCTTCTCTTTTTACTTCCCTGGTACATATCGTAACACACCAATCTGGATTCCAACTGAGAATTAAAAAGTTTGATTTTTCTCGATGTTTTTAAGCCTACGTGTTTTAAAGCATCGAGGTTAGAACTAATCATCCAAGCCTTAGTACCTGGATAAGATTGTTTAAGAGTATCACCAATTGATGCGTAAAACTCTTCCATGTCGATACTGAGTCGTTCACCATAGGGAGGGTTAAACACCATATGAAGTGGGCCTTCAGTATCTTTTTTAGATTCAAAAAAGGAAGTTTGCTCCACTGTGATGTACTCCGATAAATTTGCGTTTTCAGCGTTATCGATGGCTTTTCGAACTGCAGAAGGTGCTTTGTCGTATCCCTTGATGGTATAGTGAAAATCCTTGACCTTATTTAAGCTAGTTTCAACTATTTTTTGGTAGAGTTCAGAATCAAAATCCTTCCATTTTTCAAACGCAAATCCCTTTCTATTGATGTTTGCAGGTATATTACAAGCGATCATCGCTGCTTCGATTAAAAAAGTACCACTACCACACATTGGATCTAAAAAATGACCTCTTCCATCCCATCCACTTAAAAGTAAGATTCCAGCTGCTAATACCTCGTTAATTGGAGCGATATTAGTCGCTGTTCTGTAGCCTCTGTGATGAAGTGAACTACCAGAAGAATCTAATGATAAGGTACAGTGATTTCTCTGAATGTGAAGATTGAATTTTACATCTGGATTCTTGATATCAATACTAGGTCTTCGGCCTGTTTTCTTTCGAAACTTATCGACAATAGCATCCTTTGCTTTTTGAGAAACATACAGCGAATGAGAAAACAAATCCGTAGCCAAGGTCGTATCGATGGCAAAACTTTGATCTTCACTCAAATAGTGCTCTAAGGCCAATGAATAGACTTGTTTGTAGAGATCTTCTTCATTGCGAACTCTAAATTCATAGATGGGCTTGATAATTTTAATCGCCGTTCTCAAATTGAGATTCGCCTTGTACATAAAACCGTTATCCCCTTCAAAACTAACATTTCTAACACCGATTTCAGTCTTTGATGCACCTAAAGATCTTAGCTCTTTTTCTAAAAGTTCTTCAAACCCATAAAGGGTTTTAGCAATCATCTTAAAATTATTGTTCTGTCTCATAGCAAACTATTTGGCAAAAATACGCTAATTTTATCCCATATTCATCACAGAGTGAAAACCAATTTTATCAATGGTTCTAATTGCACCTTTTTTAGCGGTACTTCTCAGTTTTTTTATCGCAAACAGTTTGAAGCCCAAAAACAAAAACATCATTGCTTTAAGTCTTTCTTTTAGCGGTGCTTTCTTACTTTCAATCATCATTTTTGAACTGCTACCAAAAGTATACGAAAGTGCTGATTATAAGACTATTGGGTTGTTTATCGCTTTGGGTATTTTACTTCAAATTATTCTTGAATTCTTATCAAAAGGAGCTGAACACGGACATTTTCACTTAGACAAAAAATCCAACTCCATTCCAGTGTTGTTATGGATTTCTCTTTCTATACACGCCTTTGTCGAAGGGATTCCACTCGAATCGGATTCAGGACTACTCTACGCTATTTTAATTCACAAATTAGTCATCGCTTTTATTTTAAGCATGTTTTTAATTGACTCTCAAACCAGTTTTGTAAAATCAATATGCCTGATTACCGTATTTGCTTTAATGACTCCATTGGGTTCGTTTACCATGGAGTATTTGAACGCCTTTCCACAATTAGTATTGGCGTTAAATTCATTGGTAATTGGGGTGCTTTTACACATCTCTACAGTCATACTATTTGAGAGTTCTGACGGTCATAAATTCAATATTAAAAAAATCCTTGTCATCGCACTGGGAATCACAATAGCCTATCTGTTTGCATAAGCCTCAATACTTAACTGAAAATTAATTGTTTCCTTGGAGACAAGAGCTTATCTTTGCTCACTGAAATTTATTGCGCACTATGATTAAAATTACCTTACCTGATGGAACTCAAAAGGAGTTCAAAAAAGGGAGCACACCTATGGACGTTGCTATGAGCATAAGCGAAGGATTAGCTCGAGCTGTTATTTCAGCACGTTTTAACAATGAGACTGTAGAAGCCGTAACCCCGCTTGAGAGTGATGGTTCATTGGTACTATACACCTGGAGAGACAAGGAAGGTAAGAAAGCATTTTGGCATTCGAGTTCACACATTATTGCACAGGCATTAGAAGAATTATACCCAGGAGTAAAACTCACTATAGGTCCTGCAATCGACAATGGATTTTATTACGATGTAGATTTACCTGAAGGAAAAGTCATTTCTGAAAAAGACTTTCCAGCAATTGAAAACAAAGCATTAGAAATCGCTAGAGGAAAACACGACTTTAAAATGCGAGAAGTATCTAAAGCTGATGCTTTAGCAAAATACAAGTCTGAAGGAAATGAGTTTAAGGTAGAACTCATCGAAAACTTAAACGATGGAGAAATCACCTTCTGTGACCACGATACCTTTACGGATCTTTGCCGTGGTGGACATATTCCAAATACAGGGATTGTAAAAGCGATCAAAATTCTCAGTGTTGCTGGTGCTTACTGGAGAGGTGATGAAAAAAAGAAACAACTCACTCGTGTTTACGGAATTTCATTCCCTAAGCAAAAAGATCTCACAGAATATTTAGAACTTTTAGAAGAAGCGAAGAAAAGAGATCACAGAAAACTTGGTAAAGAATTAGAACTCTTTACATTTTCACAAAAAGTGGGCCAAGGACTACCACTTTGGCTACCTAAAGGAGCAGCACTTCGCTCTCGTTTAGAAGACTTTTTAAAGAAAGCTCAAAAACAAGCCGGATATGAGATGGTAGTAACTCCTCATATAGGACAAAAAGAACTTTATGTGACATCAGGTCACTATGCTAAATACGGAGAAGATAGTTTTCAGCCCATCAAGACTCCTAAAGAAGATGAGGAGTTTTTATTAAAACCGATGAACTGTCCTCATCACTGTGAAATTTACAATACCAAACCTTTCAGTTATAGAGAACTTCCTAAGCGTTATGCCGAATTTGGAACAGTGTATCGCTATGAGCAATCAGGAGAACTACACGGTTTGACACGTGTAAGAGGATTTACTCAAGACGATGCGCATATCTTCTGCACACCAGATCAATTAGATCAAGAATTTAAAAACGTAATCGATTTATCGCTTTACGTACTCGGTTCACTTGGTTTTGAAAACTTTACAGCTCAAGTATCCGTTCGTGATTTAGACAATCCAGATAAATATATCGGATCTGTTGAAAATTGGGAAAAAGCAGAGAATGCAATTATCAATGCAGCTAAAGAAAAAGGATTGGATTATGTGATTGAATCAGGTGAAGCTGCCTTCTACGGTCCAAAACTCGATTTTATGGTGAGCGATGCCCTAGGAAGACAGTGGCAATTGGGTACCATTCAAGTAGATTACAACCTTCCTGAGCGATTTGATCTCACCTACAAAGGCAGTGATAATGAGCTACACAGACCTGTGATGATCCACAGAGCACCATTTGGTTCTATGGAACGTTTTATCGCTTTATTGCTAGAACATACCGGTGGAAATTTCCCGCTTTGGCTCATTCCTGAACAAGCAATTATTTTACCTGTTAGCGAAAAACACGAAAAATATGCTGAAAAAGTTTTAAATTCACTAGAAAATCACGAAATTCGCGGCCTCATAGACTCTAGAAACGAGACTATTGGGAAGAAGATTAGAGAGGCAGAAATGAGTAAGATCCCATTCATGCTCATCGTAGGTGATCAAGAGGCTGAAAATAAAAGCCTTTCCATACGAAGACACGGGGGTGAAGATTTAGGATCAATATCCGTTGAAGCCTTCGCAGAAATAATAAATAAAGAAATAAATTCGACTTTAAAGTCATTTAAATAAGTTTAACTTAAATCGTTTAGCCATAGCAATAAGAAGACGAAATAATAATTTCAGACAGAGAAGAGAGATTAAGAATCCTCACAACATCAATGAAGACATTAAAGTACGCGAAGTACGTTTAGTCGGAGATAATGTTGAGGTCGGTGTTTACAGCACTAGAGATGCATTAAATCAAGCCAAAGAACAAGGATTTGATTTAGTGGAGATATCTCCAAAAGCTGACCCTCCTGTTTGTAAGATTATGGATTACAAGAAGTTTCTTTACGAGCAAAAGAAACGAGAAAAGGTATTAAAGGCTAAAGCGACTAAAGTAGTGATCAAAGAGATTCGTTTTGGACCTCAAACTGATGACCACGATTACGAGTTTAAAAAGAAACACGCTGAGAAATTTTTAAAAGACGGAGCTAAGTTAAAAGCTTATGTATTCTTTAAAGGACGATCCATCGTGTATAAAGATCAAGGTGAAATTTTACTTTTAAAATTAGCCTCGGAATTGGAAGAAATAGGTAAGGTTGAACAAATGCCTAAGTTAGAAGGTAAACGTATGACCATGTTTATTGCTCCCAAGACCAACAAGAAAAATTAAGTGAGTTTTAATTATAAATAGGAAGAAGATGCCTAAAATGAAAACAAAATCCAGTGCTAAGAAGCGTTTTAAGCTTACAGGTTCTGGTAAAATCAAAAGAAAGCACGCTTTTAAAAGTCATATTTTGACTAAAAAGTCTAAAAAGCGTAAGCTAGCTTTGACACATTCGGGACTCGTTCACGATAATGATGTCAATTCAATCAAAGAACAATTACGTTTAAAATAATCGTAATTGAGGTAATTATTAACCCTGGAGTTAGGCTCAATAAAAGTGCGAAAGCCGCCTACTACAAAAAACAATTTAAATTATGCCAAGATCAGTAAATTCAGTAGCTTCAAGAGCTAGAAGAAAAAAAGTAATGAAGCAGGCCAAAGGATTCTTCGGAAGAAGAAAGAACGTTTGGACTGTAGCAAAAAATGCTGTTGAGAAAGCGATGCTTTACTCTTACAGAGATAGAAGAAACAAAAAACGCACATTTCGCGCTCTTTGGATCACTCGTATCAATGCAGCAGCAAGACTAAATGGAATGTCTTATTCAGAGTTTATGGGTAAAGTAAAAGCTAACAACATCGAATTAAACCGTAAGGTTTTAGCAGATTTAGCAATGAACAACCCAGAAGCTTTTAAAGCAGTTGTAGAAAAAGTAAAATAATAACTCTGATTTAACTCACTTATAAAACCCGTACAAATTGTACGGGTTTTTTTTATCTTCACATTTTAAAAATTAGCATATGAACTTTCCTGACTTTTCATCGATAAAAATGGTGGTATCCGATATGGATGGTACTCTCCTCAACAGTGAACATCAGGTGAGTGATCAATTTTTTGAACTATTTGAAGAATTAAAAAGCAGAGGGGTTCTTTTCGTAGCTGCTAGTGGAAGACAATACGATTCCATCGTAGAAAAACTTCAACCCATATTTGATCATATCTACTTTATTGCAGAAAACGGCGGGATGATCAAAAAGAATGATCAAGAACTGTTATCTATTGCCTTTCCTAAAGAATTAGTTGCAGAGCCTATTGAATTACTGGAAAGACACACCGATATCAACACTGTCCTCTGTACTAGAAAGAGTGCCTACATCCGTTCGGATCAAAAACACTTTAAAAAATTTGTAGATGAATACTACACTTCTACTAATTATATAGACAATTTAATGGATTGTCCAGAGGAAATCATTAAAATTGCTCTGTATCACGCAGATGGTTCAGAAAAAAATATCTATCCAAAAGTAAAGCAGTTTGAAAATCGACTTCAGGTTAAAATATCAGGACCTAATTGGGTTGATTTATCCCATTTGAATTGCAATAAAGGCTATGCCCTCCAAAAACTACAAGAACACTTAGGGATTTCAAAAGAGCAGACTATGGTATTTGGTGATTACAACAACGACCTTGAAATGTTTGAACAGGCTCGGTATTCTATTGCCATGGAAAATTCACATCCAAACGTTTTAAAAGCAGCAACTCATCAAACGAGTTCCAACAATAATTTTGGAGTAGAAAAAGTACTTGAAAAACTAATTAGAGACCTCTCTTAGAAGGGTACGTCTGAATCATCATCTGGAGCGTCAAAAGCATCGTTTGTTGACGGAAAATCCTTAGTCGTAAATGGATTATCCTCGTTGGCATTCATCTTAGATTGGAACTCAAAAGGAGAATCAAAGGTATCTAAGTTATCAAACTTACCAAGACTTCCAACAAACTTCAATCGAATTTCATCTAAACCTCCATTACGGTGCTTCGCTATGATAAATTCAGCTTGACCTGCTGTTGGAGAGCGTTCCTCATCATCCCATTCGTCAATCTTATAGTATTCTGGACGATAGATGAAAGAAACGATATCTGCATCCTGCTCAATCGCTCCTGATTCCCTCAAATCGGAAAGAACTGGACGTTTTGACCCTCCTCTAGTTTCAACGGCACGAGACAACTGAGAAAGTGCAATAACAGGCACATTGAGTTCCTTAGCTAGTGCTTTAAGGTTTCTAGAGATGGTCGAAATTTCTTGTTCTCTATTTCCCCCCTTAGTATTGACTCCAGCAGACATCAATTGCAAATAATCTATGATGATTAACTTGATATTTTTTTGAGAAGCTAAACGCCTTGCTTTTGCTCTCAAATCAAAAATTGAGAGCGATGGAGTATCATCTATATACAGTGGTGCAGACTCTAATGCTTTCACCTTTACATTGAGTTGTTCCCACTCGTGTTTCTCTAATTTACCTGTTCTTAATTTTTCAGAAGAAAGACCTGTTTCAGAAGAAATCAAACGGGTGATCAACTGCACTGATGACATCTCTAAAGAGAAGAAAGCAACACCTATATTAGAGTTTACAGCAATATTTCTTGCCATTGAAAGGGTAAGAGCTGTTTTACCCATACCTGGACGTGCAGCTACAATGATTAAATCTGAAGGCTGCCAACCAGAGGTTAATTTATCGAGTTTATCAAAACCAGATGGAATCCCACTGAGTCCTTCTTTGTTAGAAATCTCTTCAATTCTCTTTTTGGCTTGTATCACCAAATTTTGAGCAGTCTCTGCAGATTTTTTGATGTTACCTTGAGTGACATCGTATAATTTAGACTCTGCCTCATCTAATAGATCAAATACATCAGTTGCATCTTCATAAGCAGATTCGATAATTTCATTCGAAATCTTAATGAGTGAACGCTGAATATACTTTTGCAAAATGATACGTGAGTGAAACTCAATATGAGCCGAAGAAGCCACTTTTTGGGTCAAACTAACCAAATAATACTCCCCTCCTACAGATTCGAGTTTTCCATCAGTCTTTAATTGATCTGAAACGGTTAATAAGTCAATCGGATCAGAGGATTCGAAAAGCTTTACAATAGCTTCGTAGATGTATTGATGCGCTTGTTTGTAAAAGGCCTCTGGTTGAAGAATATCGATTACCTCATCGACACCTTTTTTATCAATCATCATCGCTCCTAACACAACTTCCTCTAAATCAACAGCTTGTGGTGGAATTTTTCCACGTTCCAGGTTGACTAAGGAAGCTTTTGACAAATTTCGTTCTATGGTTGGTTGTAATTTTTCCACTGATGCTAATGTATACTATTTTTATGCTCAAGCTAATTATTTAAAGAGCTGGATATCAACCACTCTTTAACAATTTAACTGTTGATAACTTCAAATTATTGTTTATAACCCTAAAAAAACCGACTTCAAAAGAGTCGGTTTTCTTAAAAGAGTTGATAATGAGAGTTTTAGTCTTTAAAGGATCCCATCTCAGTGTATTTATCCATACGAGATTGAATCAATTCTTTTGGTGATAATTTACTGAGTTCTTTATAATGGCTCATTATTTTCTTAGAAACAATTTCGAAAGTCTTTTCTCTATTTCTATGAGCACCTCCTTCTGGTTCCTTGATAATCTCGTCGATTAACTTGAGTTTCTTCATATCGGGAGCTGTCAATTTTAAAGCCTCTGCAGCTTGTTCTTTATACTCCCATGATCTCCATAAAATAGAAGAACAAGATTCAGGAGAAATTACTGAATACCAGGTATTCTCAAGCATTAATACCTTATCTCCAACACCTATTCCAAGAGCGCCACCTGAAGCTCCTTCACCGATAATCACACAGATGATAGGTACTTTTAAGCGAGTCATTTCCAAAATATTTCTAGCAATCGCCTCACCTTGACCGCGTTCTTCTGCTTCAATCCCTGGATAAGCTCCCGGAGTATCAATTAGAGTCACTACAGGAATTCCAAATTTCTCTGCTGATTTCATCAATCGAAGCGCCTTTCGATAGCCTTCAGGATTCGCCATCCCAAAGTTTCTGTATTGTCTAGTCTTAGTGTTGTATCCTTTTTGCTGTCCGATAAACATAAAACTTTGATCTCCGATCTTACCAAGACCACCTATCATAGCCTTATCGTCTTTCACATTGCGATCACCGTGTAATTCCAAAAAGGATTCTCCACAGATAGCTCTAATATAATCTAAGGTATAAGGACGATCGGGATGTCTAGATAATTGAACTCGTTGCCAGGCTGTCAAGTTTTTATAGATGTCTTTTCTAGTCTTAGAAAGCTTTTCTTCAATCTGCTTACAGGTATCTGTTACATCTACTTCACTTTCCTTTCCAATCATCACACATTTTTCTAACTGATCTTCAAGTTCTTTTAACGGTAATTCAAAATCTAAATACTCCATAATTCATTTAATTGTAGTTGATTTGATCTACAAATATATAACAATCTCCTATTCTAGTCTTTGCTTTTGAGATTTTTTAGACCAAAACTTCACCATCACATCCAATACCACCGAAATTAAAATTATGAGCGCACCTAAATAAAAAAGAGCAGGCATTTTTTCGCTTTCTTTAAATATCAAAACTGCCAAGATAATACCGTAAATAGGCTCCATATTTAGAGTTAATATCATAGAGTAAGGAGAAATGTATTTTAACAATTCTGTCGATGCCTTTATAGCGTATGCGGTGCAGAAAACTGCAATGATACTCACATAGGTGAGATCCATTTTATCAATGGAAAGAAGTTCGATGTTCAGTTCTGAATTAAACCACAGTATTACGGATAAAAACAGAAAACCAATAAACAACTGTTGTACAACGAGGGCATTTGAAGAAGCCTTCTTAATCAATTGTCCATTGATAAGCGAATATACTGATGAGAGTAATGCAGCTATAAGCGCTGAGATTACACCCATTAAATATTCAAATTGAACTTCTAAGATAATCGCTAGTCCAATAATCACTAAAAGTCCTAATAAGAGTTCGTAAAGCACCATTTTTCTCTTGTACCAAATCGGCTCCAAGATAGCAGTCATAAAAGCTCCTGTAGACATACAGGCTAGAGTGATCGATACATTTGAAATTTTTATAGCATAAAAGAAAAAGATCCAGTGAACTGCAATGGTAATTCCAGCAATGGCAGACAATAACTGAATTGATTTTGGGATTTTTAAAGTCTTTCTTCTGATAACTGTATATAAGAATAATACAAGTGAAGCGATGCCCAACCGATACCAGACCAATTGAAGAGCTCCAAAACTGATTAATTTTCCAAGTACTCCTGAAAACCCCCACAACAACACGATAAAGTGTAATTGCAAATAGTGAATTGGCTTAGCGTTTTGCATTGTTTAACAAATAAAATCCCAAAAGAGCAAAGAGAACATTAGGAATAAAGACCGCTAAAAAAGGCGATAGTCCCGACTGAGTGGCCAAGGTTCCAAATACCCGATCAAAGAAGATATACATAAAGGCTACTAGAACACCTATGGCTAAATTTAACCCCATACCTCCTCTGCGTTTGATCGCTGAAACAGACACAGCTATTAGAGTCAAAATAAAGATAGAGAGCGGTAAAAACCAACGCTTGTATCGAACTAATAAATAGGTGTTAATATTCGCAGCTCCCTTGGCTTTTTGTTCTTTAATAAATTGATTGAGCTCCATTAGATTCTTAGTCTCTGCAATATAAGATACCGGTGTTAAATCCGATATTTTAAAATTCAAGACTGTATCTAGGGTTGCTTTGTTTTCGATTAGGGTAATACTATCCAATATGGTTCGCTTTTGATAGGTCGTCATTTGGTAGGTACTATCTGATTTTTTGTATCGAATACTAAAAGCTGAAATCTTATAATCTAATTTGTCGTTCTCATCGAAGTGTTCTAAAGTAAAGTTATAACCTCTTGCTCTCACCGGGTCATAACTACTCACATATACAAATTCGTTATCGGAGATTTGATTGTAAACATTAGTCGAAATCGTTTTCAAATTCTGAGAACCGAGGTATTTGTGATAGAACTCGTGATAACCTTCACTGGCTTTGGGAACCACAAACATCACAAGAACAAACATCAATGAAGCAATTAAAGAAGCTCCTATCAAATAGGGTTTTAAAAACCTTTTAAATGAGATACCTGAGCTCAACAAGGCTACTATTTCAGTATTAGAAGCTAGTTTAGAAGTGAAAAAGATAATCGATAAACTTAAGAATATAGGCATGAGTATTGCCCCTACATAGAGCGTAAAATTCCAATAGTACTCTAAAATCTCAGCAAGTGGAACTTCCTTTTCAATCATCTTACCTACTTTTTCGGCAATGTCAATCATGATCCCAATAGGAATGAATAACAACATCATGCCTAGAAAAGTAAAGATGTATCTTTTTAATATGTATTTATCGATAAGTTTCACTACAATCGCTTATCCATTTGTTTTACCATTTGATCTTTCCAAGTTCTAAAATCACCTGCAATGATATGTTTTCTTGCCTCACGGACTAACCAAAGATAAAAACCTAAATTGTGAATTGTAGCTATTTGCTTGCCTAAATATTCATTGGCTGCAAAAAGATGTCTCAAATACGCCTTAGAATATTCAGTATCTACAAAGGTGATCCCCATAGGATCGATAGGAGAAAAATCATCTTCCCATTTTTTGTTTTTGATATTGATGGTACCGTGTGCAGTAAAGAGCATTCCGTTTCTAGCATTACGCGTTGGCATGACACAGTCAAACATATCAATTCCCAATGCGATATTTTCCAAAATATTAATTGGTGTCCCTACACCCATTAAATAACGAGGTTTATCTTCAGGTAAAATTTCACAAACCACATCAGTCATGGCATACATCTCTTCTGCTGGTTCTCCTACTGAAAGACCTCCGATGGCGTTCCCAAATGCACCAGCATTGGCGATATACTCAGCCGATTGTCGTCTTAAATCTTTATAGGTCGATCCCTGAACTATTGGAAAAAAAGCTTGATCGTAATCATATTCAAAAGGAGTCTTATCCAAATGGGCGATACAGCGATCCAACCAACGATGGGTCATATGCATCGACCTCTTTGCGTAATTGTAATCACATGGATAAGGGGTACACTCATCAAAGGCCATGATAATATCCGCTCCAATAACACGTTGGATTTCCATCACATTTTCTGGAGTAAAAACGTGATAAGAACCGTCGATGTGAGATTTAAACTTCACACCTTCCTCCTTGATTTTTCTGTTATTAGACAAGGAATATACCTGATAACCTCCACTGTCAGTGAGAATATTTCGATCCCAATTCATAAACTTATGAAGTCCACCAGCCTTTTTGATAATCTCCGTCTTAGGACGCAGATACAAATGATAGGTATTGCCTAAAATAATATCGGGATTGATTTCTTCTTTCAACTCTCTTTGATGTACTCCTTTTACAGAAGCCACCGTTCCAACAGGCATAAAAATTGGTGTTTCAATGACACCGTGATCGGTGGTGATTCGACCTGCTCTAGCCTTCGAATTGTTGTCGGTATGTTCTAATTTAAAATCTAGCATATTGGGCACAAATATAACTAAGAATCACCGATTGAAGAGAAGTG
>Ga0255777_10000469_pt1 | contig 38337 bp, 53 predicted proteins | sample 101ome_15_FD_179975 | JGI IMG/M metagenome (GOLD analysis project Ga0255777, IMG submission 179975) | Coastal salt marsh microbial communities from the Groves Creek Marsh, Skidaway Island, Georgia - 101402AT metaG (version 2) | ecosystem: Environmental > Aquatic > Marine > Intertidal zone >... | reverse complement strand
CTAAACCATTGTTCACGTTTCTCCTTAATCCGTTGTTCACGTTTCCACTTAAACTATTGTTTACGTTTCCACCTAAACCATTGTTCACGTTTCTCCTTAATCCGTTGTTCACGTTTCCACCTAAACCATTGTTCATGTTTCTCCTTAATCCGTTTTTCACGTTTCCACCTAAACCGTTGTTTGTATTAAAGTTTGAATTTACACGATTCACATTTTCGTTAACTCGGTTCAAGTTATTAAATGCATTTTTCTGAATTTCCTTTTTCTGTACGGACCGTAACTTAATAGGTTCATGTACTTTCATAGAATGAAGACGACGACCAATTATATCGGTAAGTTGTCGTTTTGTCAACTTTTTATCCGCGTATCGAACAACACCAACTTTCTTAGCTATTCTACGCAATTCTTCAACTTTCGTCGTTGATCTGAAAAGAGTATCAAAATCTTTTCGTGTTAACGGTGATTTCCCATCCGTTAAATATGAACCATCTTTACTAAGAATTAAAGGGGGTAAAGGTAACTTACCACCCTGGATAGACGCATATACATCGCATATTTGTTGTTTAGACAATGTAATATCCGCGCCTGTATTCTGTTTGATGAGTGTTTTAAGATTGCTAATATCTAGTCCTGGATCACACGCATCCATATTGATATAACCCAACAAAAAAGTTATAGCGATATGCCTTTCGTGTATAATTGGAGTTTGTCTTCATATGACATGTTAAAATTAAAAACATCAACCTGACCTATATCTATATCAATAATTTTACTGTTTTCTATACTGTTATTTTTTCTATTATTCAAAGTTGACGCTATAAGTGCTTCGGCAAATTGTTTTGGGTTTTTTATCTCTTCTATAAACTGTGATTCCATTTTCATACGTACACACAATATATCATGCGGCTTTTTGTCGAGAAAAGGTGCTGTTGGTAACATTTCTAACGTACCACCATCTATATAAACCAAACCATTATATCTGTACGATGAAAATATAAATGGTATAGCTATACTCATACACAAAGCATCTATAACTTTCATGTCTGGGTGGGAAAATTTTGAAAAGTATTCAGTTTTTGACGAATTTAAACAGAATGCCGAAACGTATAACGTTTTATCTATTTCTGAAAATGTAGGATCCGAACCCAAAATATCAACAAGTTTTTGTCGTACCGGTTTTAAATCAACTAAACCATATGAATTTAAAAAACATTTCAAATTCAGTTTTACCAATTTGTTTGGTTCTAATTCGAGAAGTTTGTTTAGTGTGTGTTCTACAGAAAATCCCATCGCTAAAAATGTACATATAATTGCACCCGCGGAGGCACCTGAATACCCTTTTACATTTTGTAGTTTATGTTCTATTGTTTTAAGATACCCTAGCATGGTAAATATACCCATAGCACCGGGTCCAATGACAAGATACTCATATGGCATCTCACTTAATAGAACTGAGGAAATTGCTTTCGCAAAAGAGCGAACACGACTGCGAAGACGACCGCGTGTGTCAATGCCGCTGGAACACTGGTTTGACCAGAGGTGAAAACACCCTTGGACCCTGGTGGAAGAGTCAAGAGCATACCCGGACTGAGTGCGAGGAAGAGCGATGTGGTAACGAGAAGATCCGTCTTGGTAAGGACGAGACCCATCGCTTTGGCAACGAGGGAGAACGTAAGGAAGAATACGAGAGCGTGAAACATGACGGCTGTTCTGCCGGTAAGACCATCTCTGAACGCAATTTTGGAACCATCTGTTCTGAGAAGAATACCTGGACTGAGCGCTAAAAAAAGAGAGGCTGGGATGGCGACTTTTTGAGACGTGATATCTGGGAGCATGTTTGTATATATATTCATTACATAATAATCTAACTTCCGTATTTGGAATTATAAAAGCAAAACTCTACAAAATCGTTATAATCTGCAAAATTTAAAATAAGATGTGACATGGCTGAATCGTACAGGTACTGTTGTAGTATCCCCCACATATATCGGAGATCGTCCTGGTGTTGTAATTCCCAGTCGTTTATATGTAAAGGTTCATCAATGTGAATTTCTTCATCATGATCACTGTTATAAGCATCATTTCCGTGTGTAGCTTCATATACGTATTGACTCCAAACCATTATTCTTGTTTCTTTTCTTTCAAACCAGTGAGTGCGAGTGAAGTAGATTCTTTTACTGGTAAGTTATCGAGTATAACCTTTAAGGCACTTTCAGCCTGGTTTTCGTTTCCTTCAAAAAAAGCAGTGAGACCCTCCTTGACTGAGGTTTTGTTTAACCCTGTTTTTCTAGAACTTTTCCTGACAGAAATCTTACCTTTCTTAAGGTTAATAACATCGAGACCATTATCGGTCATAAGTTTCTTAACTTGTAACTTGAGTGATTTTTCGGCCTGTACTAAGACCTTAATATCTTCACGGGCTTCTGTAATTTGCTTGTTTAATTCAACCAACTTAGAGACGCTGTTCGAGAGTTCATCTGTAGGTGTAACCTGAGACATTTATATATAATCTATACCTGTATTCTTTAAATAATTATTTAGCACAATGGTCTACGCATGGTATCAGCGGCAATGGTAGAGTTGTTCCATACGAATGGTTCTTTTGGGTTTGGTGGATCGGCGCGGATTTGTTGGTTCGCGTTTCTAAGAGCGCCACTGACCGTTTCTGGGAAACCAATTTGGGCTCGTGGTTCAAGGAAGTTTTGTCCCGAAAGTATATCTTCTGGGGCAAATTCACCAAAGTCTTCCTGGGAAGCGACTTCGCGTGGGAGGAGGGAAGACGCGAGACCGGTACCCGCCTTCATTTCACATCCGACACCAGGTTCGGATGGTCCGACTGCACCGTGACCAGATGGCCCGGTCATGCCGTATTCATATGGCGCGTACATGCGTTCTTCGACGGAATAAGTGGATTTTTTGTTATTTACGAACATAAGGTAGATTACTACCGCAATCGCGAGAGCAATCAAGACCTGTCTTGGCGAGACTTTGTTCATCTTCATCTTCATCTTTATATACTATCAACAATTTTTTTTATTCTGTCTCATCTTGGATAATGTACTGGTCTGGATATGTTTCTTCCTCGGGCTCGGGCTCGGGTTCCGGTTCGGGGATTTTTTCTTCTTCGTGAATTTTTACCTGAACAATATTCCATGATGGACCAAAAGCTTTTTTTGCAAACCATAGTCCTGAGAATTCTAGAATAATTGTACACACTGCACCTGGTGTTATTGTGTTAAACTCAACAAGTTCTTTCGCATTATCAAAGACACGTGTCGCAGAAATTCTATCTGCTGGAAGTGTTTCACCCCTGGTGTACGCACCAGTAATAGTCTTTTCAGTGAGTTCTTTACCGAACCAAGATTTACTATTTTCCATAGCTGATTGAAGATTTGTGACATGTACAGATTCAACTTTCGCCTGATTATCGTCACCCAATATTTCGAAAGAAATTTCACCTGTTTCATCGTCTACGTCGACAACTTTTACCCCGTTTAACTGGGTAAAATGACGTTTCTTATCATCATTTAATGCTTTCGTGTGGTATAAACCATCTTCGCCTTTAGAGAGAGTATCGTAAATCATTTGTATATTGCATTGGTTTCAATTCTTTAACCCAATAAAAGGTATCATAGCAGATTTTTCGAGTATCGGCTTGGGTACCCATTTATCTCTAACAGGTTTAAAACCATAGAGGGTTTCTTCCATCTTTATTTTCTTTGGTAACTCCACTGGGTATGTTGGTCTGAAATTATATTCATTTTTTATATATGAACGAGAGGTATCGGGTTTCCATAGGAGTGAATTTGTATTGAATCGACTTGTGCCATGTGTTCGTGTAAACCCTTCTATATTTATATTATTTATAGACGAATCTAAACCATAAACGATTTGTTTTGATAATTTTTCTTTCGATGGTTGTGTTGTATAACTGACATATTTCGATGGATTTATACGCTTTGCTCGTTGCATATTTATATATTTGGCAGGTACAATTTTCTTAGCTGGTGTTCTGGGTGTTTTGTGTACAAGTTTTAATATTTTATCCATGTGTTCAGATGAATTAATTTGCTTTTTGGTTACAATGCGAGCGAGTTTTAACATACGTTGTCTATCCTTTTCTTTTTTTTCTGGGCGAAGGCCGAGTTTATGCATGAGATATATATCGTCTATTAAAAAAGTCTTTCCAGCAACGTATATTCTTTTATTGATAACAGTTTTGTTTGTAGCTATGTTACGATACGTAACACCCTTTTTACGTGTCTCTATGACTTCGTAACCAAACTCGTTTGGACGCATGAACGCGATATCCAATATACCACCTAGATTAAAAGGTTCGATACGTTTTTTAGTTGGAGAATACCAACGCGCTTTTAGATCTAACGCAAATAATTCGACGTCTATAAATACGTTTCTTTTTATAGGTCTGTTATTAGCACCACCTTTAGTTTTCTTAATTAAAGTGTACCGTCTCGTGACATATGGCCCTGTACTTGGAAATCTCAACCCTATAAATTTTCCAATTTTACCCATTTTTGTTTCTACACGCTTGTGTATTCGCGCATTAAACCGTTTCGATATTTCACCAAGTTTGTTCCATAACAAAAGCTTAATCGCTTGAAGTTTACCAAAATACTTTTCATCAGGTTTCATACGTGGTGCAAATTTCGTATCTATATCACTCGTAATAATCTTGTCATCACGGTCCATGTATATATTAAACGCTTCGCCACCACTTATTATAACATCACCCATTGGTTTTAAAAACACCGTAATTTCACTGATTATTTCGTATATGATATCACGTATCACATCAGTAACTATAACATATACCATTTTTTCGAATGATTTATCGGAATGATGACGGTTTATTCTATTTCTAAATTTCTGTAAGTTGTCCTGTTCATAATACTTCTTTAAAACTGGATCATTAAAGAAAAAATTTTTATTCAAAAACCTGTTAATAACCGGTTTCGAATAAAGGTTTTCGTCCATTATTATATTACCTATATAATAATATGGTGTGTGACAATTGTCGATGCTATGCTGACTATGATACACCGTACCCACATAGTGAACAAGTGTGTGGTATACGAAAAAAGGGGTACATTATACCATGTGAATCGGGGTGTTGCGCTGGTGGGTGCCCAGGTCAGGACGAAGGTGTTTTTCCAAGACAACCATACGCGTTTGGTTATCTATATCCAATACGTATAGATAACGTTTTTAAAATGTTATGCATTTTGATTATTATTCTACTTATTTTCAGTACATATATATCATTTCAAAAATAGACTTAAAGATAGACAGCCTAAGTAAGATATAAAATGTCACTTGAAACTGTTCTCGAAGAAATCTCTGCCCTCAGAAACGATATCAAAACGCTCTCTAAACTTGTTAGAAAAGTCAAGGCTAAACAAGACGACCCAAACGGTGAAAAGGCTGCTAAGCGCGCTGAAAATAACGGATTTAACCGCAAACAAGTCATTTCCGAAAAACTCCGTGCTTTTCTCGAGTTACCAGAAGGTGAACTCGTTTCAAGAAGTACGGTGACGCGTGCAATTAACAAATACGTCAACGATAAAGGCTTGAAGCACCCGGATAACGGACGCGTACTCGTTCTCGACGACAAGTTGCGTGATTTGCTCGAGCCGCCGGCTGATACCCAAGTTACTTTTTTGAACTTGCAAAAGTACTTGTCTCCACATTACAGTAAACCAGAAGAAAAGGCTTAAAAATAAATATACAATATAATTAAAACATGTTAATCGATCGAAATTCGGTCGAATCCCTTGTTGGTACAAAAATAACAAAATTAGATTTGTACCAAAAAGCATTTAGGCATAAGTCTGCACTCAAAGAAGATGATTCCTTAGACGGTTCTTTTGAAACACTCGAATTTATTGGTGATTCTGTATTAGGTTTTGTCATTACAAAGTTTTTATTTGATAGATATGAAAATAGACAAGAAGGGTTTCTTACAAAAGCGCGTACAAAGCTCGTTAGAGGTGAAACACTTGCCGGTATTGCGACAAAACTCGGATTATATAACTGGGTTCAAATGGACGAAAAGGGTATGCGTAATGAATGGAATAAAAATCCAAAAATTTTAGAGGATGTTTTTGAAGCTTTAGTTGGTGCCATATACATGGATCTTGGTTTATTACACGCCAAACAGTTCATATTAAACATATATACAAATCAGGATTATGTTAATATGAATTCAATCATGGTTGATGACAATTTCAAGGATCATCTCATGCGCTATTGTCAGACAAATAACCTTTCATTACCAGAATACCGTGTTATAAATCATGAAAATGGTATATTCTATATAGATGCTATGGTTGATAATGTATTTTTAGGGCGTGGTCACGCTAAAAATAAAAAACAAGCTGAACAAAATGCGGCTAAACGATTCTTCTATCCACCTCCTCCTCCACCAGGTCCTCCACCTACAAAACCATACTTAAACAATAGACCCTTCTAATGTTTATACTAATGAGAAAATATTTATATTTTGCAAGTGGATTTGTAAGTACACTTTTCCTAATAAAAATGTTATTTATGAAACGCCCGCCACCGGACGATTATTCTGATTTACCACCACTCGAAGACCCCGATGACTCGTCATCCGAAGAGTTCATTATTGTAAAAAGAACACTTACATCCAGAGGTAACACATATGATAAAAAAGAAACAATTTCAAGACCGAAGTTATCTCACATGAAAAAAGATGAACTCATTAACGAGTGTGTACGACGTAACATTGCGTGTATAGGAACAGTACGTGTATTACGCGAACGTTTACGCAAAGCACGCGAAGAGGAAGAGGAAGAAGCTTAAAAGTATTGCGTATTATTTATGTAACATGCACCCAAATGTACAAAAGTGGTTAGATTTTGAATATGCACCACAGAAATCACAAGAATGGTTAGATCTTCGAATGGGCATGCTCACAGCATCGGATGCAGCATCCGCAATTGGTGTAAACAAATATGAAACACCGCACCAACTTTTATTGAGAAAGTGTGGTAAAGGTCCAAAATTTGAAGGTAACGAAGCAACGCGACACGGTGAAAAATATGAAGATGAAGCACGTATTTTATATGAACAGCGTCACGGAGAAGTAGTACATGAACTTGGTTTGTGTCCACACCCAAAATATTCGTTCCTTGGTGGGAGTCCGGATGGTGTTTCCGAATCAGGTAAGTTAGTAGAAATAAAATGCCCCATGATGCGCGAAATCAAACCAGAAGTACCGGAACACTATATGCCACAACTCCAATTGTGTATGGAAATTCTCGAACTCGAAGAGGCTGACTTTATCCAGTATAAACCAGCTGATTTTAACTGGCCTAAACCCGAGGAATTTGTTGTCGTGAACGTAAAACGTGACCGTGAGTGGTTTGCAAAATACTTACCCGTTATGGAAGATTTTTGGCAAAAGGTTCTGTATCATAGGGAATATGGTATAGAGGAACCAGTAAAGAAAACGCGTAAGAAAAAGGAACTTGTTAGACCGGAGTGTACCATATCAACTGACTCAGACGACGATTACGTTGAAGAGGGATAAAGATTTTTGGTATATAATATATAAGTATATGAGCTTGAACCGTGTTGCTCGGGTATCATATATAGTAGGAAAACGAACTATAAAATTACGAACAAATAAATTTCGAACAGCATCCACGAGGTTTATACCATATTGCGTTGATCTCGTAAACTCACACGATTTTAGTACACAACATATTGAATATTATATAGACACCATAGCAAAAGCAGAAGCTATAACACTTGCAGTACAAATTGCAACTATTGTATATAACACTAAAGGTAAAAAAAATTAAAAATTATTTTTTTTATTTTTATACAAAGTCCCTCAAGGAGATTGTTCATTATTTTTAAAAATAAATTTTTTTGTGTTTTTTAAAAAATGTTAAAATATTAATAATTTTACTATATAAAAAAGATATAATTTACTCTATACAAAATAATAATTATTTTATTTTCATAAAATTTTAAAAAAATATTTTTTTTATTTTTATACAAAGTCCCTCAAGGAGATTGTTCATTATTTTTAAAAATAAATTTTTTTGTGTTTTTTTTTAAAAATATAATTTTATTTATAAACCTAAGTAATCTAAATCATATATAAAAAATAGACTAAAAAAATGGAGGAACAATATACACGTGCCATATCATTACTTAATGGTCAATTATACCAACACCAAAAAGAAGGTGTATCATGGTTACTCTCTATGGAAAATTTATCGAAAGGGTCGAAAGGTGGGTTTTTATGTGATGAAATGGGTTTAGGTAAATCAATACAGATTATTTCGACCATACTTGGAAATCAGAAAAAGAATACACTTATTATTGTACCAAAGTCTATAGTCACACAATGGAAGAATGAAATTACGAATTTTGCACCTTCCCTAAACGTGTTTATATACGATGGTCCGGAACGAACACGAAACACTAACGATTTACTCGAATCGGATGTGGTTATTGCACCATACTCACTATTAACAGAAGATACTATGATGTTACACAGAATCAAATGGGGTCGTGTCGTGTTAGACGAAGGTCATGAAATACGTAACCCGAGATCATCTAAATTTAAAGCGGTATGTCAACTCCATGCCGATATACGATGGATTTTGTCGGGTACACCTGTATTCAATTCAATGAAAGATTTCGTCACATTATGTACATTTATTGGTGTTGATCGAAAACTTGTACAAGCCATGACATCTAAAGTCAAAAACCTGTATATACTGAGACGCACAAAAGAGGATATTCCCACACTCGAAATACCCGACTGTAAATTTGAAAATATTGAACTTGAAATGTATCCGGAAGAGCGCGAATTATACAAACACGCTTTTATCGAATCACAAGAAACTATCAAAGATATTTTTAGGTCGGCTATAAATGTACACATGTATAACATGGAAATATTCGAGTGTTTGTTACGAGCACGCCAAACAATGATTTACCCACAAATGTATATCAATGGTATAGCAAAGAAACATGGTGAAATTCCCGAATTTTGGGAAGGTCGTTCCAAAAAAATGGAAACTTTGTTCAAACTGATTTCGGAACACCCCGATGAAAAGACGCTCGTGTTTTGTCAATTTAAACAAGAAATGGATTATATACGCGAAAAATTAACGTGTTCCGTGTTTCGTATAGACGGTTCAGTTTCAAAAGAAGATAGAGAAACGCAACTGAAACTGTTTAATGAAGCACCACAAGATAGTGTTTTTCTTATTCAAGTAAAAGCTGGTGGTCAAGGTTTGAATATTCAGTGCGCAAGTCGCGTCTATTTTACTGCACCGTGTTGGAATCCAGCGACTGAATTACAGGCGATTGGGCGTGCACATAGGTCAGGACAAAAACGAACTGTACATGTAAAGAAGCTAGTATACAAGGATACACCTGGGTACCCTTCGGTCGAACAGGCTATGATTGCTTTACAAGGACACAAATCACTTTTAAGTGCCGAAGTTTTAAATGACCAGAGAATAACAACACAGATACCAACTGGAAACAAAACCAGTGATACTATTTCCATTTCAGCAATTCGAAATATTTTCCGCGCTTAAAGTATATACAAAATGCAAACATTCGGATCAAGAGCTGAAGTGTTCCACGGAACGGCTATGAAAACAACAGGGGGGCTTACAAAATCGGATCTCGCCCAAGATAAGTACGGGAGAATCGTCTCCAAAGCCGCGCGTAAAGCGGCGTTGGCGAGAATGAAAGAGGAAGGGTCCAAGCATTTGGTCAAAGTGTTCAAACCATCTAAAAAGGGATTCAAGCTCCAACCAAAAGAAGGTACAAAGGAGTACAAGAAAAAGGTAAAGAAAATGTTGTAATATTATAATAGTAACAATGACTTTGTCTAAATGGAACGAATCCGTTCGATTAGCCAAGATTAAACACGGGTTAAACCCATCTTCGTACATGGAACTCAAAGGTAAACTTTTAAAGGAAGCCCAGGCTATTTACCAAATCCTTATTTTAAACGAGTCTAAACGCCAATAAACTGGAACCCCTTAAGTCTCTGTGGCTCATATACCACGAGCGAGTTAAGTTTCCAAGAAACCCCAAATTTTTTGTTCAAAAAATAAACGCTATTCATTTCAACAACCGCTGTACCGGATTGTCGCGCATATAAACCATTTCCTATATCGTCAATTAACCCGTTTTTGTTTTCATCGTATACGTGTGATTTTACCTTACCATCTATAGTCGAGTCAACTTTGACTCTAAACTTTGGTTCACGATCGGGTGTTTCTTTAATGTTTGAATTAAACATCGGTTTGAGTTCATCGATACTCATTTTCTTACCGAAAATATCTTCACTTTGTTCAGAGACGGCTTCTATAACTTTATTTTCAAGTTGATGGAGAATTTCATAAAATTTTTTTACGTAATTTCCTTCTTCGTCGTACCCTTTCATAGCAAAATCAATATTGTATTTTGTTGGACCAACTTCTGGTGTAAACCCTGAAATACCAAAAGGCATATACATACGTGGAATTTGAAATTTCATGAGTCCATCTTCGGTCGTACACAATGAAATTTTTCGTCCATCATAGTTGGCAATTTTCAGGGTATCAAGAGCATTTGTAAATTTTGCCATGAGTGTTTATAAACATATTTATGTTATAAACTTTAAGCTTTGTATTATATTAATAGAATGAACTGGCTTCGGCTAAAAATGACACAGGTACATATTTGGTACATGTTTACAAAATACAAACTGTTTATGCAGAACACATAGCACACTCCGCCTCTAAACTAAACTGTATTGGTCGCGCCTTTGCTTTACTTCGAAGGTAATACATACCTGTTTTCAAACCTGTTTTCCACGCGTACATGTGCATAGACGAAAGTTTCGATAAGGTCGGACTCTCGACAAACAAGTTCATACTTTGACTTTGGTCTATGTATACACCTCTATCCGCCGCCATATCTATGATTGTTTTTTGACTCATTTCCCATACAGTCTTATACAGTTCCTTAAGATCGTCAGGAATATCAATAATGTTTTGTACAGACCCATTCGCCTTAACCATAAGGTCTTTCATTTCCTTCGACCAAAGTCCCCGTTCCTTCAAATCGTTTACTAAGTGTTTGTTTACAACAACAAATTCACCCGCGAGTGTTCGTCTTAAATAGATATTGGTCGTGTATGGTTCAAAACACTCATTGTTCCCCAAAATCTGGGACGTCGAGGCGGTAGGCATGGGTGCAAGTAACAAACTGTTCCTCGTACCCTTTTTGACGAGTTCACGCATGGCGTTCCAATCGTATCGACCACTAAACTTCGGGTCACGATCCCACATATCAAATTGGAGAATACCTTGACTGAACGGTGACCCCTTAAACGTTTCGTATGTCCCATACATTTCGGCAAGTTCACACGACGATTCGAGAGACGCATGGTATATAGTTTCGAATATATCTCGGTTCAGTTTTCGTGATTCTTCTGAACCGAAACTCATACGGAGCATGATGAATACATCAGCGAGACCCTGAACACCTATACCAATGGGTCGGTGACGCATATTTGAACGTTTACCATTTTCGGTCGGGTAAAAGTTTTTATCGATAACCTTATTCAGGTTTCGAGTAACCATTTTCGTGACGCGGTGTAACTCCTCGTGATCGAACTCTTTCTTTTCGACGTCAACGTATTTCGGTAATGCGATAGATGCAAGATTACACACAGCCGTTTCGTCTTTGTCTGTGTACTCTAAAATTTCCGTACACAAGTTAGACGATTTAATCGTACCAATATGTTTATGGTTCGACTTTTCGTTACACGCGTCCTTATAGAGCATGTACGGTGTTCCTGTTTCGCTTTGTGATTTAATGATCGCTTTCCAAACTTCTGATGCGGGTACAACTTTCTTCGCAAGTCCTTCGGCTTCGTATTTTTCGTACAAGTCTTCGAACTCTTTACCGTAAACATCCGATAATCCACGTGCGACGTCTGGACAAAATAGAGACCAGTTACCACCAGATTCGACACGTTTCATGAATAGATCCGGAATCCACATTGCTGAAAACAGATCGCGACACCGCGCTTCCTCGTCACCTTGGTTCAAACGAATTTCAAGGAAATCGAGGATATCGGCGTGCCATGGTTCTAAGTATACGGCAATAGACCCTTTTCGTCTTCCAGCCTGGTTAACGTACCTCGCGGTTGAGTTATACACTCTAAGCATGGGGATGATTCCATCTGAGGTCCCGTTTGTACCTCGAATGTGTGATTTGTTTGCACGAACATCGTGAACATGTAAACCAATACCACCCGCCCATTTACTGATTTGCGCACATTCCTTTACGGTATCGTATATTCCGTCAATACTGTCTTCCTTATTTGCGATTAAAAAGCATGAACTCATCTGTGGCCTGGGTGTTCCTGCATTAAACAAAGTTGGTGTGGCATGTATGAACAAACCCTTAGAAAGTGCCTCATATGTTTCCAGGACACGTTCGGTATCGTGACCATGAATACCTATAGCGACACGCATGTACATGTACTGAGGTGTTTCGATGATTTCACCATCAATCTTTTGGAGGTATCCCTTTTCGAGTGTTTTAAGACCGAAGTACCCAAAATCATAATCGCGTTCATGTTTAATATCATCCTTGACCTTTGTTGAAACTTCGAGAACTTCATGTGTTACAATACCTGCTTTATGAAGCTTACGCATAGCAATGCTAAAATTATTGGGTGCCCGTTTTTGAATATTACTTGCTGTAATACGAGTTGCTAGAATTTCATAATCTGGATCAGATGTAATCATTCCAATACATATTTCAGCCGAGAGTGTATCAATTTCGTGTGTTTTGATACCATCATAAATAGATGAAAAAACTTGCTGTGCAACTTTCGTAACATCGACTGAGTTAGAGAGACCTTCTGTGAGTTTTGATATCCTGTTGGTGACGTTATCAAACTTTACGTCTTCAACACGACCGGAACGTTTTGTGACTCTCATTATATAATTATTACGAATCTATTTTTTAACTTACTTGGTACATTCATGGGTAAAATCACTACTTCTTATCGTCACAGGACCTAAAGTCTCAGCTAAACGATTGGGCTGGAGAAGGGATGTATTAACATAAAATTTACCCTCGGCATCACCAACTTTGGCAACAGGTGGATACGAAGCGACGAAACATTCTGGGGCTTTACATATTGGTCTTTCGTAATTACATGGTTTTGTGGAATACGCTTTGTCGAAATCGGCAAGGATTAACATTTATATTTACTGATACTTTTTTTCCCGGACTATATTAAAATGTGTGACGCTCTTCACATAAATTCGCTCAAGCAGTGTCCAACACCCTTGAATACCCTGTTCTTTTCTGAGTTTAATATGAATTTGCTCCAGCGTGGTATTCGCCAACGTTTTAGAGATGAGACTGGTGTTGCTATTGATTACCAAAACCCAAATGATTTATACAGTATCATGCGCGTTGTTTTCATAAACAACTCCGGTGATCCAAACGCGAACGTTCAGGAACAGGTCAAGTACATGAACGGTATTGTGATTAAAACGGCTATTGGTCAAATCCAGACGGGTGTTTCTCAATATATGGGATACATCCATGATGTTGAAACACTTAGTGTTCCCATTGATAGACCGTTAAATACTACAACTTATGGGAACAAGTTTGGTAAAAACGAAAAAATTGGGATATAATATAATTAACGTGTATATATTATTAATTATAATACAAGTTTTTGATCGTAGTTTGTATTATTAAATTCTATAGCCTTCAACTTTTTGTCCGGTTCTATCATCGAAGTCATACATAAGAAAGTTTATCCTTGTTATACGATCCTTGTCTATCTGTTCTTTCCTATCTTTCGCTAAATCTATAATCTCGCTTCCTGACAGTGTATAGTAAGGAAAAAGATCTTGATAATCGTCTTCATTTATAATTTCACCTCCACCTATTTTTATTTTTTTATGTTTTTTAGAATATCTATACCATCCATCCATCCAATTTAAAACCTGTTCATCTGTCACACCTTTTTGTATCAGTTCTTCCTGCCGTTCTTTAAATGTTCTGTCGCCAGTACTTAAATTCATATTATGACTATATTCGTGACCAGGCAGAAAGGAAAATATGCGTAGTTTTTCTTTTAAAAACCTGACATTATTACGTATATGCCTATGATTAAGTCTATTCGGGTAATCAGTGTGTTTAAATTCATCCGGACCGCTGAAACGATTGTAAAGTTTCCTAAGTGTTTCATATTCTTCGTCTGTTAACTCAGTTATACCCTTCACGCTACCATCTGTATTTCTAAAAAAAGGTATTGTTTTTATATCAGATTTTTTTTCCTCTTTCTTCGCCGCCATCACGTTGTATTTTTTTTTACCCCCTTTATTCACCGGCTTTTCAATTGAACGAGAATTATTACTATCTTTAATGGTTTCGAGATCTTCGAGATCTTCGAGTTCTTTTATAGCGGCCCCATCTTCGGTTTTGGAAGCTGGAGATGGAGTTGAAGACGTACTCAATCTTACTGCTGCTATTATAGATGAAATAAGACAGATGACAAGAACCACGACGACCACAATTTTAAATTGTTGGTTTTTATTTTTTGCCATACTTTATATATACTAATTATTTTTTAATTGAATACCCTTCGACCCGTGGTTCTTCTGATTTTAAAGATGATTTCCATTTTAATTTTATATCTTTTAAATACATTATTTTACCATGTACTTCGTGTTCCACTTGGGCTAAATTATCTTGGGAAGTGCACCCAATTGTCCAGGTATAATCATTTACATTTCCAATATCAATTTTCGTTTTTTCTTCGTGACCATCCTCATATACAAATATACCTGTCAAATCAAAACTTACATTATTCATTTCAATTTTTTTGATATGAATACCACTTTCAGTTTTTATTTCACCTTCATCACCTTCACTCATGTCATCGAGATTCGCGGTGATACCTTGTATATAGTCTGCATCCTCACATTCTCTGTATAATTTTACATATAATTTTTTATTATTTTTTAACACTTCAGCAACGTTTTCATTTACAGCATCTCCATATTCAACTACTTCACCTGGAAGTGATTTTAAACTTTTGATAATAGATACCATAGAAGATGCACTGGATGAAAAACAACAGAAGCAAAAAAGTAACCATAGACCAAAACCTATAGAAGCATACCGAGATACATTTTTAGCTAATTTTAAATTATTAGTATTAGTCATTTTATAGTATACATAGAATTAAAAAATATATCTCATGATATACTATAAAACATGAGTCAATTAATGCTCGATGATAAAAATACGATGGATGATATTAATCCGTTTTTGGAATTCATGCCTGGTACGAGTCGTCAACCACACGCGTTCGGTAAATATACTGAAACAGTGAATGAACCAGAAGAAGAATTATATAAAAGTCCAGCATGTGATATTGTATCCAAAAATGTTGGTAGACCTGGATACAGGGAAGAAAATTGTTCTTTATCTAGACCACTTCTTCCAGGGAGAAATATAGATAAAGGGTTTACAAACCCCCGTGTAATTTATGTTAGTGAAAATGCTGAAAACATTGTGGAAAAGGTTGAAAACTATGTAGAAAATGCCAAAACTACTGGGGAAACGGTTAATTTTACGCTAAACTTAATTAGTTTAGTGTCTCTGATTCTATTAATTGTAATGTTCTAAACAATTTTTCGAGACGATATTCACTCGTAGAAGTTTTAACAATACGCGGTAAAACGTCGATACATACATCCTTAACGAACTTTTTTTGCCACGAACACGTTTTATTTACAATAGGTGGTATAAATGTCGGATCTAATATTTTTATTGAATTCATAACCCGTATAAGTGAGTGAATATTTTTATTCTCGCATAAAACATTATCTAATGCAATCAAAACCATTTTACGCAAGGTTTCGATTGTTTTAACAACCATTGTATCGAGAAACCGTTCATAGCGAACAGAACCATAACTCGGACCATAATTAAATTCGCAATTCGTCGTTGTATCAAATGTATCAACGATTGTTTCGTAACCAATACCTTCTTTATATTTAGAATAATGAATTTCGGTAATCATATGTTTTTTGTCAATGTGGTAGAATTGGTGACATTCTTTTACAATTGCTGTCATATATGAAAAATATATAATATAGTCTTTAAACCATTCCAAATTTTTTGTCCGGTTTGAACTCAAGTTGTTTTTCCAATTTTTTTATTTCATTATCTTTCTTAAATTCCACTCCTTTACAGTCGTGTATTTCAAGAACAATACAACGAGAACAAAACCCTAAGTTACAATATTTACAGTCTATGGGAATTCCTTTCTTTTTACATTTAAAACACGGCATTTAGAACTAACCTAAGTTAACTTTAAGTATTATTTTTTTTAAGTTAAAATGTATTCGTCTATCGCAAACAATACGTTTTCATATTTCTTAACGCTTGATGCGTTTAGGAAAAAAATAAAATTGGAACATCCTGATATTGAACCCTCATGGATAAAACTTACGACGATTACGATGATTTCACAATTTAAACGGGAGATTAATATAAATCGTTTGAAAGATTTTTTTGATAATAGGACGATGAAATTAACAAACGTTAATAAGAAATCACGAACGTTTAACTGGACACGTAAAGATACCACGTTTTATAACCAAATCACTCTCGTATATGAAGATCACCACAGTACAAAATCCGCAAAGATTTTTCCAAATGGGAGTGTTCAAGTAGCGGGGTGTGCCGATCTATTTGATTGTAAACGTGTTATCAAACAATTATCGTACATGTTCAGTAAAATACTTGGTAAAGAGTATGTTATTCCAGACGACACGTTTCGTGTTGTTATGATAAACTCAAATTTCAGTTTGAATAAAAATTTGAACCTTATTGAAACAGCACGAAAATTTGAAGATGTATTCAAATTGTCTTTTGAACCAGATCGATACTCCGCCGTTAAAGTAAAATTCAAACCAGCCGAAGATATGAAAGAAATTACGACGAGTATATTCAGTACAGGAAAGATTATTATTACAGGTGCCGAGACACTCAAAGAGATTGCGTTCGCATATAATATTATTATATCACATATACTCGAACACAAAAAGTCTATAATCACGACGGATATAGACCCATTGAAAAAAGAAGTTTTTGACGTAGCCTCAGGATACAATGTACATGATATTATAAAAACGGCCACGAGTCTCGGGCAAAAATCGTGGATAGACACAATTAAAAATAAACAAATTAATTTCTAATGTAATATTAATATAAAATGTCTCAAAGACTTGGTATGGCCGATGGTCGATGTTTCACCATGAACACTTCAAATCAACTACTTAACAACTATATCATGAAACAAAACGGTATCACATTCGAAGATAACTATTCGTTTCGAAAACTCCTTCAAGAAAAGGGTCCAGAACTTCTTAAACCCGTTCAAGATTTACAGGGTACGGAAAAGTGTGGGTCGTGCGACAAAGCACTTCTCAAAGTACCAAACATCTATTAAGTACGATAAATCTCGACTTTTAACTTCTTTAAGTCCTGTAGAGAATGACACAGTGTGCCATATGTCTCAATGAGGTACGTCAGACAAGGACGAACCCACCTATACGGTGTGGTCACCTTTTTCATTCACATTGTCTACAGAATTGGAAAAATAAAGGAAAACAAACGTGTCCCGTGTGTCGTAAAATATTTGACGGTGAAAATTTCAGGGTACACATTACCGTACACAATTTATTCGAATCTACATCGAATACGGTAACATTGGATAACGATTTTATTTTTAACGCACTCGATATATTTTTCGATTTGACGAATCAAACTGATTTATCGAGTCTTCTGTCTGACTTTGGTGTGAGTGTGTCCGACTTTGATCCCGTTATTCTTAACACAGAATGAGCTACAATATTTCTTATAATTTAAACCAGGGTAATTTCGGGATGCCGCTCTCGGATCTTGAATACTTTTACCTTTCGCATCAATTAATAAAGGACCAGTTGCCCAACCTCGTTTATGACTAAACACATTTGCCTTAAACTTTAAGAGTTTACCTGGTATCAATTTACCCGCTCTTTTTACGCGGAGTACGGAAACTTTAAAGAATTTCGCTATAGCATCGTATGTATCACCCTTTTTCACTTTATATTCGACAGTCCCATGTTGTTTATAAAAATGGAAATCACCCTGTCTAAAATAGTTTCGTTTGTTACCGGGTGCAACAAACATCATAACCTTATAATGTTTTGGTTTACACTTTTCTTCAGCTTTTGCAATGTATATCTTTTTAGGATTATCCGCGACGACTCTTTGTGGTAAACCTTTACAGTGTGTATAAGTATGTGAAAGATTACGAATACCAGCACGCTCACCTGGTACACTTTTTTGTAAGCGCATTTGTTCATAATCACCAACAGCATACGCATAACAATTATTGTTTCCTATACCTACTGTACGTCCCCATAACCTATTGGTATAGGTTGGTTCAGAACCACTCAGAGGAAGAGCTTTATTCTTCATTACTAATATCATAGAAAAAAAATGTTAGTAATAAATAAAAATGCTCAGAAATCTTGCAAACGCTAAAAAAATGAACGAAGCCGTGACGGAAATTCTCGTCTTTATTCTTTCCATTCTTATCAGTACATTTGTACTTAGATTCGCGTGGAACAAATCGCTCGTGAAACATATCACGGTTCTCAAACCAATTAATACGTTTCTTGACGCGTTTATTCTTTCCCTCGCGATCAGTGTTGTTCGTGGTATCTAATTAAATTTCCCTGTAACCAGTGATTCTTTCACCGTTTGGTGATTCCAAAACTGGAAACGCATCAATTCCGTCGCATTTGCCTTTTTCGCAATCGACGAATTTGTGATCGATACCTTTCTTTTTCAGGTACTCAAGTTGTTTCGTTGTCCATCCACACCATGATGTACCGAAAACCGTCCATTTACCACCCTTTGGTTTTTCTGGTTCAGATCCAGGTTTCTTTCCTGTGTTTAAAAATATATATGTGTTGACTGCAGCGAGAATAATAAATGGTAACATGTTTATATCTTTTTAATATATTTTATTTTTAGGTCTTCGCATATTTTAGCAACTGTCTTATTTTTGGTAGGGACATTTAGTGCATTTGCGAATTTAATAAGTACACTTTTTTTATACGTATCACATTTACGTGTACCAATTTTCACGTATCCTTTTTTTGCTAACGTCACTTTAGGAGGTGGTAAACTCCCACCATGTTTTACAATAATGGGTTTAGGTTTAGACGGTGTTTTACCTATAATATTGGTAATGTCGAAAGATGGTTTCACGTTTTTATATGGTGAAAAATACCTATCGTTAAAAATACGTTTAAACGATGGTAATGTATTATGACCAATGGGTGAAGCACGTAACCTGAAATCGTTTACTTTAGATGTAACCTGACCTAAATAATCAAATGGTAGAACTCTTTCTATAAACTGTATGGTCTCAGCACCAACGTAAATTTTTTCACCTTTTAAGAAGTGTCTAAATGAATTAAGAAAGAGATGAACATCATACATGGGATGTGAGTCTCTATATATACCGTGTTTACTCTTGAAATAATTTGTATCAATTTCGGGGTTTGGTATACCCTGTATAGACGAAAATCCGTAATCATTTAAAGTTGCTTCTATACCTATATCATGTACCTTCAAAATGGTATCTTCGACATTAAATCGCCTGATACCCGATGCTTTAACATTAGTGTTTACTAAAACATTATCAGTGTGTAAATCGTGATGTCTAAACGATGGGTATTTTTTATGAATTCTATATAAGTTATATAGTATATGTGTTACTATAGTTCGTAAGTGTATGGGACGAAGTGATTTTATATTATCTTTTATAAAACTAGTTAAACTGCCGCTATTTGCATATTCTGTATAAATTATGGAATATTTATCGCATTTTTGATAGGCATACATACGTGTTCCCCCAATTTTTTCTATTTTTTTACCTATTCTATATTCATACTTGTTCGGATCATTGGATACCTTTATGGCGACGGGTTTCGCACACTCTTTATCTATACAACCTAAAAACACTTCACCCATTTGTCCTTTACCAATTTTACGTAACCCCTTTTTGTTACTTAAAGACCCATTTACACTAAAGTTGGCACTAGGTTTGTAAAACACTTCGTGTGGTTTACACCCAATACCTTCAATAGCTTTTATTACATTTTTACCCAAAAGGTTTCTTTGTTTTTGGGTTTTTACATTTTTTTTATTTTTTGATAGAGATGCGATTTTTTTCAGATCATCAATGTGTCTTTCACGTTCCATACTGATATAAATTAATATTTTATTCATCGATCTCTTCTTCGGTATATTCATCTTCGTTATCATTTTCCTGATCACCGAGACCCTGGAATGCAAACGATGGGAGTTTAGCCGATTGTTCACATAACACTTGAGAAAGGCGGACACTTACACCAAACTTGTTGTCAATAAACCAAATTTGGTTCACGTCGACGATACACATACACCTTTGTCCCTTTTCAATTTGATCAACCGAAATGAGTTCACGCGCGGAGTTATATGCTTCCGCTAAAAATTCACCTGTTGGTTTCGTCATAATTTTGAGTTTCAAAGTATCCGGGTAATCGTCTTTACCCTGACGAACGAGTGGTTTATACAAAGCTTCACGAATGACGTTAATGTCATATGCTTTACCAAGCCATTCCTTAGAATTATCAGCGACTGTCTTAATAATAATTTCATCGAGTGCTTTTAACTTTTCAGATAACACCATCGCCTCGTCATTATCTTTATCGAAAGATAAATCGAGAGAGTACGATGTTTTGTTAGTCGCTTCATCAGTAAATGCGCTCATACCATATGGGGATCTCATGAAAGGGAGTTGTAAATAGAGTTTCTTTTTACCGTCTTGTGCATTAATGTACACAGTTTTCCCGCCGTTCTTGTTTTTCTTCATTTTTGTCAAGACAACAGACGACGGATCAAATTGTTCAGAAACTTGGATAATATTAGACATTGTATTTTATATATCATATATGAGGCCAAACTTTAAGTCGTTTTTTTTTCTCGATACAATATATAAAATATACCAATGGGTCTTTTTAAAGATTGTGGTTGTGGATGCAACGGTAAAAAACAAGAACAAAAATTTTTAATTTCTGTAATGTCCGCGTTAGTTTTCTTCGTTGTGGCAAACCCAGAAACATTTCGCGTAATGCGTAAAGTATTTGGTTCGTGGGTTTCCAGCCCAACTGGATGTCCATCGACAAATGGTCTCGTGCTTCACACGATCGTATTCATGCTCGTCACATGGGGCATGATGAACATAAAGCGTGAAGAATATGCACCATTCGAGCCAATTACCGAAGAACTCAAAGTCGTACACCCAGCACCAGGTCCAGCACCAGGTCCAGCACCAGGTCCAGCACCAGGTCCAACGCCACCAATAATGGTAAACATGCCTTCGCCATTACCAGGTATGCCCGAAGACCAGTTTGCCATGGTTAATACTGACATGACTTTGGGGGCTATGGACGTTGCAACGCCTGATAGTCATGCTGTTACATGCACGTGTTCGGATGGCAGAAATGTTGTTATTACCCCTTAATATTAAAATTCTTCATCAAATTCAATATCTGTTGAATCTTCATCCATTTTTCCATAATCACCGACGCGTTTTTCAAAAAAGTTTGTCTTACCATCAAGTGATATATTCTCCATAAAATCAAAGGGATTTTTCGTATTCCAGATTTTATCGTGACCCACTTGTTTTGATAATCTATCCGCGACGTATTCGATATATTCAGACATTTTCTCCGAATTCATACCAATAAGACTACACGGAAGTGCATCTGTAATGAATTCCTTTTCAATCGAAACTGCGTCTCTTATAATTTCTTCAATTATCGCCGTAGAAGGTTTATTTTTTAACATGTTAAATAATTCAACCGCAAATTCCTGATGTAACCCTTCGTCACGACTTATAAGTTCGTTACTAAAACATAAACCGGGAAGTAGTCCTCTCTTTTTTAACCAAAATATAGCACAAAAACTACCCGAAAAGAAGATTCCTTCGACACATGCAAACGCCAAAAGACGTTCCGCGAACGGTCGCGTTTTATCAAACCATTTCATAGCCCATTTAGCTTTTTGTTCAATACATGGTATCGTTTGTATTGCTTCAAACAATTGATTTTTTTCAGTGGAACTTTTTATATATTTATCTATGAGTTTGCTATATGTTTCACCATGAACCATTTCGTTATGTGCTTGATACGCGTAAAATGAACGAGCTTCGGTAAGTTGAATTTCATCCGCAAAATTGTTATTAATGTTTTCAAAAACTATACCATCTGAACCAGCAAAAAAGGCTAAAATATATTTTATAAAATGTTTTTCGTTATCACTCAATTCATTCCAATCGTCCATATCCTTTGAAAAATCAATTTCTTCAGCTGTCCAGTTTGACATCTGTGCCTTTTTATACAAGGTCCACAAGTTTTCGTGTTTAATTGGAAATACAGTAAACCTACTGAGTGTTGGTAATAACATTGGTTCCGACTCTTCAAGAAATTCCTGGAATTCAAAAAAGTCACCTACCAGGACATCATTCATGAATATTTGAGGGTAAGTAGATGCCTGTGTACCACACCTTTCTTTTAATTCGGATTTATCAACATTCGTTTTTTTATACTCTAATTTGTAGTCTTTACATAAGTTAACTGCGTGTTCGCAATACGTACATCCATCTTTGGATAAAATTTCAACTCCCATCTGTGCTAATACTTGTAAATATTTTTGTCGTAAATCTTTAGGTATGATAAATTTCTGTGAAATACAGCCTGGAGATTTAGTGCGAGTTCTTGTAAATATAGAAGATGATATAGAAGATGAACTATACGCTAAAGTAAAAGAAAATAACGAAGACTATCTTGTTGTTTCTTATTATTCAGAAACATCAATGACATATAAATGTGCACGCTTATACGATCTTGACGAAACAAAGGAAGAACTTGTTCAAGGAATGAACCTTTCGGAGCATCATCAATCTCCGGAGTTTTTTAAAAACGTCAAAGATAACCTATACGCAATGATAGACGAAATAGACTCTGAAGAAGAGAGTGAAATAATAGACGAATCTGATGATGATGGAAGTGATCTCGAAGACTTTATAGTTCCAGATGATCAAGTTGACGGTGTAGTTGTTCCCCCATCTACACACGCAACTATAGATAAAGAATGGAATGAATGGGAACCCAGAAGTCCGGGTTCTAAACGTTTTAAGGAAATGGTGAATACTATCGAAAAATATGCAAAAGAACATGCAGATGAAATGAATTTTTAAAAACCTAAGTGCGATTTTTATTTTTTTGAAATATAATCGTCTACTATAAAATGGAAGAGCTGACTGCTACTATCTGGTCCGACGTGGACAAACTTTTAAAAAAACCAATACTAAAAAAGTCAGTAAATACGCATACATGTAATGAATGTAATGGAACTAAAGTATTTTCAAAAGAAGGTATACCAACATGTTCTGAATGTGGTCTTGTTGATTCTATGTTCATAGATGAAAGCCCTGAATGGACTGGTGGTATATCTGAAGATGGTAAAATGAATGATCCATCGAGGTGTGGTGGTCCGAATGCAAACCCCGAACTCTTTTCACAGGCGTGGGGTAAAGGAACGATTATAGCAACGCAACATACATCTACGTATGAAAACAAACGCATGGCTAAAATTAATTTTCACCAATCTATGAACCATAAAGACCGTGCTTTGTTTCACGCATATAAGGATATAGATGAGGCGTGTCCAAATTTACCCGAATCTGTTTTAAAAGATGCAAAGATGATGTATAGAAAATTTAATCTAGAAAAACTTACTCGGGGTGCAGTTCGTTCGGGAATAAAGGGAAACTGCGTTTTATATGCATGTCGTCTTTCTAAAATTCCGAGAACGACTAAAGAAATCGCGGATATGTTTGGAATTCATAGTAAAGACATTAGTCGAACGACACAAATGTTTACCGAAACACTTCTCGGTAAAACAGAAAAAAATTACGTAACGCGACCATTTGATGTAATGCAAAGATTACTAAATGTTTTTGAAGTTACACGTGAACAGAGGTTTAATTGTAATAAAATGTGTTCGAAACTTGAAAATTGTTCGGAACTTATGAGTAAGACACCAAACAGTGTAGCTTCAACTATTATTTATTTAGTTCTAAAAGGACAATTTACAAAGACAGATGTATGTGAAAAATGCGGTATTTCAATTCCAACACTAAACAAAATTGAAAATATAATAAAAAAATACTTAGAGGAATAAAACAATAAAACGGTATAATGAAGCTTTTTTTAAGTACACCATGTTATGGTGGCTTATGTTTAGAAAAGTACATGATTGGAATCATCAAACTCCAATTACTTTTAATAAAAGAGGGTATTCAGCTTATGATCGATACCACTGAAAATGAAAGTCTTGTGCATCGTGCGCGTAATGTTGCCGTTGGACGGTTCATGCAGAAAACAGACGCAGAATATTTCATGTTTATAGATGCAGACGTCGATTTTGATCCAAGATCAGTTGTTCGTCTTATTCGTTCGGGACACGATGTATCCGTTGCAATTTACCCTAAAAAAGTTATTATGTGGGATCAAGCTAAATCGGCTATAGAATCCGGGGATGAGCGTGATTTATCTATGCTTTCATCGAGTTTGGTCGCTAATATAGGTGCTACGAAAAGAAGTGTTGAAAATGGTTTCGTTGAAGTACTTGATGGTCCAACGGGTTTTATGGTGATAACCCGTAAAGCGTTTGAAAAAATGCAAGAAAAATTTACAGAATTAAACTGTAAAAACGATCATCAGAATAAAGACTTCGATGATTATTGCGCGTTGTTTGATTGTATGATTGACCCTGATAATCGTAGGTACCTGTCAGAAGATTATGCATTTTGTAGGCGATGGCAACAATGTGGTGGTAAAATTTATGCTGACTGTAATACAACACTCGGACACGTCGGAAACTTACCATTTTCTGGGTGCTTGAATGATAGGCTTAAGGTTTAGAGACTAATTGTAATAAATTATGAAAATAGCGACTATTATAGTGACACGTTCCAAATCATGTCACGTTAAAACACTTCATACAATTCTTCGTTTTAACTTAAAGTGTATGCAGAGAGGAAATACCGAAAATGAAGTCGTTTTTGTAGATGATGAACCGTTTGAAAAGGCTGAAATGATTTATAAGTACATGAAAACGCACGATCGTATATTTTTCATTGATTTTGGTATTAGTGTTGATGATTCTTCCCTTAATAAGGTTTTTGATAAACATGATGGTATAGGGTGTCTCGTTTTCCCCGGTGTAGCTGAAGGTATTGATTGGGATATGTTTAAGGAAAAAGTTAAATCAAAAACTAAAGAACCCATAGAACAAATGGGGTTACATTTTGATACGTCTGTAGGGGGCAAAGTGTCTGAAAATATATACTCGGTAAAGGAAACTTCTGCAAAAGCTTGGGTCATGATGAACAAAAACGTTATAAAAAATTTAAAGGATAAGAAGAACGGTGCTTTTAAAATACACCCGAGAATGTCTACCATGTTTAAAAAGTTACAAGAAGGTGGTGTCAAAATTCATGCGTATACAGAAGCTAAGTTAGTCATGACATATAGTCACGAGTGTGTAAGTAATATACTAAACGCGGCAGGTGTTAAATCAAATTAAAGAATAGAGAATAAATATAGAACAGAATGTCCCGTGTGTTTGTAAAGTCGGATGATCCACTTTACAAATATACGATTTCCTTTATGGAAAAACACTGGGGGACAAAGGGTATTTTTCCTGGAAGTCAACCTGTATCCATAGAACGTAAACATTTTGGTATACTTGCAAAAAATGATTACGTTGTTTGTGAAAAAACAGATGGTACACGATACATGATGCTTGCATTCATGTACGAAACTCGAAAAGTGTGCGTTTTTCTCAATCGTGCACTTGAAATGTTTACATGTTCACTCAATTTCAGAAAACCCATATACGACGGTACTATTCTTGAAGGTGAACTATACGAGAATACTTTTATGATTTACGATTGTTTGATGACGTGTGGTGAAATCGTAGGTAACCAAAATTTTTTAGAACGTTTGGAACATTGTGAAAAAACATCTAAAAAAATAATGGTTTTAAAAACGGATCCAATTCTTTTAAAGGTTAAAAAGTTTCATTTACATGAAGATTTTAAAGAGTTTATGGATGTATATTTACCGACCGTCAAACAAGAAATGGATGGTCTTATCTTTACACCTGTAAATGAACCTATACGAATAGGTACACATGAAACAATGTTCAAATGGAAACCGTGTAATAAAAACACCATAGATTTCAAAGTGAAGAAATCACCCACGGTTGAAACACCTGGATGTGTACCCGGACCACCCGTATGGCGCCTCTATATTCAAGAGCGAGGTAAGCTTATTCACGAATCACAAATACCACTCGATAGAATGTCCGACTATAAATGGATAAGGGAAAACGATATTGTCGAGTGTATGTACGTAACGTGGGAAAATGGTCCACTTTGGTGGAAACCATTAAAAAAACGTTCGGATAAAACGTTTCCGAATAGTCGTCGAACATTTTATAGAACCCTCGTTAATATTAAGGAGAATATTCAGATGAAAGAGTTTTTAGATTGTAGACCAGGATGTAATGACTATCTTCACTAGGCAATTCACTTAATTTACCGAGTGAATCATCGTCTTGTACAAACCAGTTATCACCTATTTTACACATAGATATGTAATGACCACCCCATTGAATACCTTTGTGAATTACCGAACCCTGTAGCTCGTACCCCATTTTTAATTTTTTATCGACCTTTACGTGACTCTTTTTATCAAACGATACAAGTAATATTTTAGGCATTTTTGAAATGAAATGTCGTGTCGTTGCGACGTGATGTTTTTTACCATCGTCGTCTACGTACCCTTCAATAGTGTTCCACTTATTACCATCTTCTATCATTTCGTCTACATTTTTAACGTCACTCTTCATGTTTAAAATGTGAACACAGAATGGTGTTTTCATAACATTTTTACCCGACGGAGATATTGTAATTTGTGTTGTTTCTCCATAGAGAAGTTCTTTAAGTATAGGATAACTCTTTTCAAGTATATCTATAATACATAATAAAGCGTCTTGTGCATCGTGTGGTTCACCGATTTTAAAACGCGGGAATTTTTTTATAAATTCGTTTAAAAGTGGTTCAAGTGTAAACACTTTAACTTCACGATCTGAAAAGTAAACATAAACGATACGTTCATATATTTTTGTAAATATACAGTCACCAGTATATTTATTTTGTAATATATGTACTGTTATATCCTGGATATGTAAAAATGTTTGTATAGCTGCATTAAAATAACACGTATTTCCAAAATTTTTAAAACCGTGCATCTAAAAAAGGTGTATAAAAAAGGCTTAAGAACAAGACGCACTTTATAATTGTAATGCAAAATGAATGTTCATAAAATATGTGATATAATTGAACCCATTCTAAATAAATTTAAGGATGAGGAATATATTGAAATGGAATTTCGTCTCGGTAAATATAATGGTACATTTTTCGATACGAACATCGGTGAAAAGATGTATATTGATTTCATGAAAGGTCTTAATAAATACACGGGTTGGGAACGTATTGAGACTTCACAATCGGATGTTTTTTACCGTGAAAAGGATAACCTTCGTATAACTATAGATGAATCTACAAATGAAGAAACTATCGTACGTAAAGAACGTGTTCACATAGAGGATTTCAAACAACTCAAAGATACACCTTTTGATATACGTTTTTGCGTTTCAAAAGAAATTCCACAAGAACATGATTATGAAAGTGAGATGGATTGTAAAAAAACAAAAACTCGAACTTCATACATTCGTAAGAATGTATCTATTGATATGACATCTGTATCTGGAGGTGCACAAGATATGGATTCAGAGGATCCGTATACGTATCAAATTGAATTCGAAATAATGAAACCTCAAAATGTTGAAGATAAGGATACTCTATTTAACATTATTCATAAAATAAAAGATTTATTTAATATTTTAGAACAAAAATAAATTCATTTATTATGTTATACTACTATATAGTATGTTCATTTGGATACTTGTACTCATAATTGTATTATTTTTAATACAGGACTTTGATATTACAGGTGAACGTGTTACCATCTTGGGATACTCGACGAAATATTTTTACATGTCGCATGGCGAATCCAAGAAGGTTTCTGAACAGATGCGTAAAGACGGTATGGCCGATGAATCAATTAAAGAGTTTATAATGATGGAAGATAGGTTTCTCGATCTCGAACGTTTATCCGTATGTACACAAACTTCTAGAAAAATGGAGGCATTTGGTCTTTCTAAACAAATAAAAGAACAGTTTCTTGGCTATGATTTTTCATACCATACAAAACACCTTAAACAAATTTCAGAACCATACAAACTTATAAATCGAAGTATAGTATGTTCATAAGGTATAAAAGTGTACGTCTATGTGAACCAGGTTCCATTAAACCTATGTTATCGAATACAAATATCATAAGATTGGTATCATCTGGATCACGATTTTCTTCTAAATAACGTCTAGCGTCTGTAGAGTTTTTAAAATCATCCGTATAATAATATTCCACTTCCAATTTTCCCATACCCACATCACTCTCATTTCTTTCCCATTTAATATAATCTGCTAACGTATAAAATATACTGTCTATAATGCTCGACAAAATATGAGTATTCCACCTTTCTTTATAATCAATGATAAAGCCATTCTTATTTTGTCGTACACGATTTAGTAGGAGTTCTCTTGGATCGTCCATTATTTATTTAGTTTTGCGTTTATTCTTTAAAGCTAATGGTGGTTTTTGTTGAAGTTCGCGTTTTATTCTAATATAATTCTTTACTTTATTGCTATTAAGGGGTGGCGTTTTTGGTAAATTTGTAACATATTTTACAACATTATTTACAATGTTTTTACCAAATTTACCATATAAATTTTGTGCTTCTTTTTCTATGATTTTTCGTTTAAGAACTTTTTCTTGATTACTTTTCCAATCTTTAACCATGGCTTTTTTGATATCATTTGCAACGGCCTTTTTTAATATACCGTTACTTGTTGTTATTTTATTATAATTCCTACTCTTTTCCATTTTATTCAATTGGTTCTTTACGTCGCGTACATTTTTGTTTAAATCCATAACCGACCCGTATTTAGACATCCATTTTTTACCGTATAATTTAATGAGATCATTTTTAATACCTGATTCATTAAGTTTTCTTTTCTTATTTTTATCTGCACGATTTCTCTGTATGAGTACCTGTTCCATTTCGTTCGCGAGTGAGTTTGGTGTATTTGGGGTGTTTGGTTTATTTTGGAGTTTGTCACAAAGTGTTTTTATAGTATCCGAATCATTTACCATTATACCTTTTGAAATTGCTACCGCAATAAGTTGGTCCTTTTTCATGGAACGACACAATTTTCCGTTTATTTTATAGTTTGACATACCTTTTTCTATAGCGTCGAGTGCGGAACATATGGTATTCTTTGTATTTTTTTGTTTTACGCCAACAATACCCAATTTTTTAGCGACTTCTAGTAAAACGGGTTTTGTAAGTCTATCACATTTACGACCACCTATTTTCATTGTACCATTTTTATCGTAAGAAATCGAAACATTTGTCGTTTTGGTTTTCTTTGTGACGGTACTACGCTTTTTGGGAATTTTAAAACAACAGTCTGAACCCTGTGGGTTTTTACGTATTTCGTATCCTTGTTTACATGGTGGTCGACGTGGTTTTGGACATGTTGAAGTTTGCATACGTTTCGCGACGGGAAGTTTTGGCGCATTCACATTTCGGTTTACTAGTCCCATAGTGTATCCCAAAGCGTGTAATTGTTTTACCACAGTAACACCAATTGAATAAGCGCTTTCGAGTTCACTTGGATCGGTTTCACCTTGTATTTGTACTATACCTGACCCGAGTTTTTCGGATTTGGAAGACAAAACAAATTTATGTTCTTTATATGTCATGTATAAAAATGGTGACAATTCACCTTCGTACGAAATGTACTCGGCTTTTAAGGGGTTTTCGCTAGCGATTTCCTGTAACCGAAAGTTTACATTCGTATTAAAGAACCCTGCGATATTATTATACTCTATATCGTTATACAAAAACCCTTGTTTTTGTGTATAGGTATCAATAATGTATTTTCGTAAAGCTTCGGGTTGACGTTTAAGATTTCTGGACCCTAAAAACCCACCCGAAAAACGTATTTTACCATTCGCGTAAATAACAAACGTAAAGTTTTTACGTTCGGTACCATCCATCATGTATCCACTCAATTGTACCGAAAAGAAGTTTTTCGTTAAGTCACCTTTTAAACCAAAATTACTCGTGTGTATGACACCCGTCTGGAACCTACCGAAATACCCTTTAATTTCATTAAGATCGATAGATAACCCCGGTGCTATTTGGGCATGTCCTTTTGGTTTTTGTTTTAAAATGTATTGTAAATCAACGCGGTTTTCATCTTTTGAAAAGTTTCGGTTTACGAGAACATTATACATACCCGGGTTGAACTTTCCAATTTTAAGACCATTTGTTTGTATGGGTTCGGACCTTTGTATATTGACGTTTGAATTTTTTATGAACTGTCTGGGATCCATATCTTATGGTAGACTGATATTTTAATAATCATTGCCAAAAGCCACGGTATCATCGACTATATCAACACCAAAAATGAATGCTTGTTTTGGATATACTCGCCCTCTATATGTAAGCGTTTCTTCACGAACTTCTATATCTCTCTGACTAAATGGTCCGACGTAAAAGTCTTGCGTAAACCGCGGTTTACCGAGATTGTTTGCTGTACAATGCGAATTGAATAAGGCAACAAATTCCTTTTGTGGGCAGTAGAGTTCTCGGCCGTATTTTACACCCGTCGACTGAAGAAAGTTTTCGAGTGTACTCGCTATAGTTGCAACCTGTCGCTGAACCGCCTTGAAGTATTCAGGAACAATGTTCCAAATATCTTTATCCGCATACTTTTGTGCATATTCTAAATATGCACGAATACACTTTTGAAGTATAATTGGTAGTTCATTATCAAGTTTTGTCTCGAGCATTGGATCTGCATCTTTTACTTGTTTACCAAAGTTCCAAGTAAGAATACGACGCAAGACACTTCCCGAATTATCTTTCCAGTTAGGAACTTCGTTACCACCGAGTACACCCGGTGTTTTCCATTCGAAAGATTTTGCCTTTTCGTGTTTTACAGCAATTGAAACGTCTTCACCAGACACAATAGATTGAAATTCAGCTTGTTCGAGTTGTAAATCTCCCTTTACTTCAGGGGCAATAAACATGAATGCATCATAAATAGACGATAATCCAAATTTCTTCTCGACATTATTTGAAAGTGTACGTACATCATCTGCGTTATAAAATTTACGAAACACTTTTGTAATGAGTGTTGATTTACCCGACCTCGCAATACCTTTTAAAAAGGGTATAATTTGCCACGCATCTATATCGTTTACATCAAAACATAGACGGCCACCCATAACATACATCCATTTAGATACATCCGTTTCAAATTTTTGGTATTCTAAAATGGACTGAAAAAATGGGGTCGGGATGTCATACCAGTTTTCAATATGGTCATAGTTTACAAACTCTTTATCGAAATATTTACAACTTACAATAGACTGATCAAGATTCTTAAATTCCCGTGATTCGTACGTATAAAATGGAGATTCGTAAAGACCCGTCTTTGCAGACCATTCCTTACCTATAAAAATTCCGTTCTTAAATGACCAAACGTGACGATTTTTAATAATTTCAGGAAACTGCATATCTTTACAGTTTGTTAAGTGTCGAATAACATCATTATAAGCTGAACCCCTACTCGATAAGTTTTTCCAAAGTTCATACCGTGTTTCTTTTTGTGCCACACCATAAACGTAGTCTTGTATAGTTTCTACCTGTTTCCAAGCGCGGGTATCTTTATCATCTTCTGTTTTAATCTGTGTACAACAATATCCTTTGTACCTCTTGATATTAGATTCATATAAGTTTTGTAAACACGCGAGTATAGCTTGTTGATACGGAGCTAATTCTTCAATTTTATCCATGGTAGAACACCTAAAAATAGAAGGGTCAGACTCTGGGTTTATAGGAACATACGTTGGGTTATTAATCCGCTCATGAATACGTGCCGCACGAAAAATAATTTGCCATGCATCGTCAACTTGGTCTATCAAACGGTTAATACGCATGGATATTTTCATATCTTCGTCATCCTCGACATCCAAAAGTTTTAAAACGTCAGCCCGATGATACATTTGTCCTAATTGCATTTTCAAACGCTTATGGTTTCCAGAAACGAGTTCGACATCAAACCTATCAGGAATACCCGTTTCAGGATTGAGATCCTGAGGGTTTATAAAGTTTTTATAACCAATTTGAAATGAGATCATGTTATTGTTTGTAGTATTAATGTCCCATACGTCTTCAAGTTGTGACAAAAGGTGCATAAACTCTTCAGGGTTAAGCGATTGAATTTGATTGGACCACATTATAGCATTCGATTCGCGTGGATTTGCATCAGAACTGATATAATGTGTCTCGTCCATTTTCTTCTATTACATACGGACTATTTTTCTAAGTTATTTTTTTTGCATATGGGATAACATTTTTATAAGAATTTTATTTTGAATTTCCATCTGTCTCGAAATATTTACCAGTGCAGAGCAGACAGTATCACCGTCTTCGGTCGCGAGTACGGAACTCAATAGACCACCCATGTCCATCATATACTCTTCGTCATCTTCTTCAAACATTTCCATATCTTCATCGTCGTCTGATAATTCGAGAGTGTCTTCTATTACAGGAAGTTCATCATCGGAAATAATTTCCGAGTTTTCATTTTCTTCAGTTGGTTCAAGAAGTGGTTCTTCTTGGTCGGTCATTTCTATATACCAGGAAAAATCATTGTGAGTTTTTTCGCGGGTCTCATCCGAAAAAAAAATCTTGGTATATAGTACAAAAACACACACTATGGCCGGAGGTCTCATGCAACTCGTCGCCTATGGCGCCCAAGACGTCTACTTGACTGGTAACCCAAAAGTCACTTTCTTCCAGGCGGTTTACAAACGCCACACCAACTTTGCGATGGAAAACATCGAACAAACTGTTAACGGCACTGCCGCGAACAACGGTCGCGTCTCCGTCACGATCGCCAGAAACGGTGATTTGATTGCGGACATGTACGTTGAATTGAGAGCGAAGCAAGCGTTTGACAATACTGAAGACGCGTGGGTCGCTGAATCTGCTATCAAGGATGTTGAATTGTCCATCGGTGGTCAAAGAATCGACAAGCACTACCAAAGATGGTGGAGATTGTACGCTGAATTGTACTTGGATGAATCCGCTAAGTTGAACTGGGGTAAGATGACTTCCACTTCCAAGGACGCCTCGAAGGTTTACTTGCCATTGATCTTCTTCTTTAACAGAAACCCAGGATTGGCCTTGCCATTGATTGCCTTGCAATACCACGAAGTCCGATTGGACTTTGACTTGACTGGTGTCTATGACGATAACTTCGATTCGTTCAAGGTTTGGGGTAACTACATCTACCTCGACACCGAAGAGCGCAGACGATTCGCCCAAAAGGGACACGAATACTTGATTGAACAAGTCCAACACACTGGCTCTGACTCCTTGGCGGCGGCTGGTTCCACCAAACAAATCAGATTGTCCTACAACCACCCAGTTAAGGAATTGGTGTGGTGCACTGAAGCGAGCTCGAACGTTGTTGGTGACTTGAACGGTATCTGGAACTTTTCGGACACTGAAGTTACTGTCTCTTCCAACGTCGCCGCTGTTGCGTCTGCCAACTGCTTCGTTCCACCATCCTTGGCTGGTGCGCCAATGCTCGCGTCTTCCGAAGGTGCTGCTCAATTTGACGAAGACTTTTCTGGTCCACTCAGTTCGTTCAAGTTGGTTCTCAACGGCCAAGACAGATTCAAGGAACAAGATGGTAAGTACTTCAACACTGTCCAAGCGTACAACCACCACTCTGGCTCCCCAATGCCAGGTGTCTACTCGTACTCCTTTGCGCTTAAGCCAGAAGAGCACCAACCAACGGGTACCTGCAACTTCTCCAGAATTGACAACGCCCAAGTTTCTATCGCGACTAAGTCTGGTTCGGCTAAAACCACTCTTAACATGTTCGCGACCAACTATAACGTTCTCAGAATCCAATCTGGCATGGGCGGTCTCGCGTTCTCCAACTAAGTTAGTTATCTAGTAAAAAAATAAATAAAAATTAGATTTTAAAATTTAGACCAAATTTTAAAATGTATATTTAATACAAAGTAACATGGGGTTTGGCTCATTAGCAAAAATGGCTGCAAAAGGTGCAGCTAAAAAAGCAAAATCTGAATTGAAAGATTCTAGAAATCAAATGGTTTCTATAGCAAAAAATAGAGGTCAACAAGCTATAAATGGAATGAAACGAAATGCAATTACGTATGGAACTTCTAAATTAAATCAAGCACAGGCGCGTGTTTCTAATAGAATGGGTGCTATAAAAACAGGTTTGGTACAAAACGGACAACCTATTATGCAAGGTCCAAACGGTGGTAATTTCAGACTTGGTCCAAATGGTCAAAGATTACCCGTATTATAATTTAACCCCCAAAACCCGACGTAATTTTTGCATGATTTTGGGATCCGGTATAGCTTTACCCGATTCGTATGAAGAGATGATATCTGTTGATACGTTTATGAGACCCGCGAGATCCTTTTGTGTATACTGTTTTGCAACGCGCGCTTTTTGAATCGTTAATGCTACTTCTTTACTGACCTTTTTGTGTATTCCTAACTCGGTTTCATCGAGTTTTTGTTCCCTTGTTTTACCCGAATATTGACTCCGTTTAGGTAACTTTATTTCCTGACCCATGAACTTAACATACTTTTCTTTTTCCTTTTCTTTGTTAACTTTCCCACGAATAATGACAGGATCCCAGTCTTGGTAATGGTTCATTTAATGAATAACAGGTTAAAATTTTAAGTATTCATATAAACATATGGAAGTTATTTTTGAAATAATAATAGCATTTTCCGTGTTTGGTATTTTATATATAAATTTCGATAGAATGATGTATTGGTGTATCCCAAAATCATATTACGAAGACGAAACATAAAGATTTATAAGCTTATATAATAAGTATGATAGAAGTCTATACAGACGGAAGTTGTCTCGGCAATCCCGGACCAGGTGGATGGGCCTATCTTATAGAAAACGTGATAGGTCGGGGAGGTTCCAAGATAACCACAAATAATGTTATGGAAATGACCGCGGTTATAAAAGCACTCGAGAAGTGTTTGGAACTCAAACACGATAGGGTCCGTGTGTATACGGATAGTAACTATGTAAAAATGGGTTTACTCGAATGGTCTAAAAACTGGGAAAGAAACGGTTGGACAACAGCTTCGGGTGGTGAGGTGAAGAATAAAGATTTATGGATACACATGTTAAAACTTATGCGCGCGTTTAAAACGGTTGACGTGAAATGGGTCAAGGCACACAACGGAAACGAGAAGAACGAACACGTTGACAAATTAGCTCGTGAATATGCATACTTATTTTCTAAGAAAGAGTAATGAGTACACCAGAACAACACCATTGGTGTCCAAAACAAGAAAATCTTCTTAAACGCTGGGCCGAAAAAGCTGCTGGGTATCGCTGGTTACACAATCACGCACGCGTTTCATATAAACGTCAGCACGATTGGTTATCGTACCCATCTATAATTATATCGAGTATTACAGGCGTTGGTGGTTTTGCTGTTTTAAGTCCGGATACAAATAGTATGTCCAATGACCAAAAACAAAAAATTATTATTTTTCAATATTTTTTTGCGTTTATGAACGTCGTCGCGGGTATACTTACATCAATTTCCAAGTTTAATAACTCGGCGCGACTTGTGGAAACACATTCGGCTATGTCTGTACAATACTCGAAACTGTATAGGAACATAGATATGGAGTTATCTTTGGAAACGCAACACCGCGAAGACGTTTTGGATTTTGTAAATAAAATTCGTGTCGAATACGATAGATTACTTGATGAAGCACCTGATATACCTTCTGATTCTATCGCTGCATTTAACGAAGCGTTTCCTGATAGGGAAAATAAACCCGATGTATGTAATGGTTTAAGTGTTATTAATTGCGGTGAAGACACGGATAGTCATAAAAACATGATACTCAAAAACTGGTTACTCAAAAAACGTCCAGGTACACCAACATCCCGAGTTTCTGTTGATTTGAAATCATACAATTCGGAAGAACAGGTTTAAAGAAAAGTTACGTATAGTAAACATGTAGGCTCCTATAGCTCAATTGGTCAGAGCGCGGTGCTTATACGACTTATGTATATTATGTAATTTTAGTGTTACGCAGGCACGCCGAGGCTGTGGGTTCGATCCCCACTAGGAGCACTTACTTACTTACTTTTTACACGCGTATCCCACGTGTAAAAAGTATCTTAATAGAAATTATATGAAGTGTTTGTCTTGTGCACACACTCCAGAGTATAAACGTGATCAAATTCGGCGGAATGTTCTCGAAAGTACATACTCTAAGAAACCAAAACTTGGGTTTAAACGTCACGATAATGCACGTCTTCGGTTACGGTTTAAGGAGGCTGTAGAGTACGCCCACGAAACATGTGCAGAGAAATCAACTAATGCATGTTTTATAGCGTGGGACGAGGTTGACGAACTCGAAGACTCGATGATGCGTTACGGTATAAATTTATATGATGATAATAACATGCGGTACGGGTCGCTTCTTCGGCGTGCATTTAAGATTCGTTGGAACGTACGTAATGTAGAAGACCATCATGTTATACCAGCACAGTTCAGAAGTCACTCACTTATAGAAAAATTAAACTATGATATAAACTCGAGCGAAAACATAATCATGATGCCTCGCGAGATTGGTAATTTACGAACGAATCGACATACACACAGAGGTGGTCACAAAGCGTATAATAGGTACGTGGGTGAAGTACTCGATTCTATGGAAAACATGGAAATTCCGGAGCCAGAATTTAGAAAGTTTGTTGACTTTTTAAAAATTGGGTGTCGTTTTCGTCCTCAAGATATACCATGGAACTAAAGTAAATTACCAACCGTATTCGAGTACGTCTGTAGTTGTCGTAGGGTGTTGTTTTGAAAAAAAATCTTTACGCTTCCAATTACTGTGTCCAATAGTACTGTTATGTGTACGGTCAATATGTAAACAGTGTCTGAGATCTTTATAATAAACACGCGCACCTCGCGCAATGATATCTTCGTGTTTCATGTCAACGTGATTATCTATTGGAAAAAAGTGTTTATAATACTTTTTCATGTTATCAACGTGTATGAGATAACACTTGGTACTCGAAATCCATTTAACGCGTTCGAGCCCGCTTTTTTCAGCACTTTCCTTATCGGGGTAGCGCGATAAGCAGTGGAAGAAACACATTTCAAAATCATCACCCTTTTTGTTTATGACATCTTGAATTTCTTTATAAACACGCTTATCTTTTATGATGACGTTATCTTCGAAAATAACCGCATACTTGAGGTTTTGATCGAAACATCGTCTATAAAACTCCATATGACCCATATAGCACCCAATAGCCCCTAAATTGAAATACGTAATATCCGGGCGCGTTTTGTTTGCGTTATAATGGAGTTTCAAAGCCTCACGGTAATAGTTTGGTTCTATAATTTTCTGGTACTTTTTAGCATTTTCGAGTTTCCTGGTATCCGAACCGTATATAATTTCTAAAGGTATTGAATCGCCGTAATGTTTGAGAAACTTTTCGCGTCGGTCGGCTGATGTTTCAAGGGTCAGTAGAAAACACTTATACTCTGGTTTTTCTCTTTTGTGTTTGAGTACGAGTACGGGTACGAGTACAAGTACAAGTACGATTACAAGTACGAGTAGTATTGGAAAGAACATCCTTACTTAAAGAATACAGACATAATAATTTTGTGATACCGTGGCCGAGCGGTCTAAGGCGCCAGATTAAGGCTCTGGTTCGAAAGAGCACAGGTTCAAATCCTGTCGGTGTCATACGTGCGATAGCTCAGTTGGTAGAGCATTGGATTGTAATTGTAA
>Ga0255777_10000462_pt1 | contig 38703 bp, 25 predicted proteins | sample 101ome_15_FD_179975 | JGI IMG/M metagenome (GOLD analysis project Ga0255777, IMG submission 179975) | Coastal salt marsh microbial communities from the Groves Creek Marsh, Skidaway Island, Georgia - 101402AT metaG (version 2) | ecosystem: Environmental > Aquatic > Marine > Intertidal zone >... | reverse complement strand
GTGCAGTAGGTTGGGATCATATTAATCCTGGAACACCGTTAGTTACTAATTTTGATGCAACATCAATATATAACGTTGAACCTAGAATTAAATATGATAGACCAGAGTTTACACAGGAATTATTTGAAAGCAGTCTTTCAGGTACATATAATTTAATTAGATCAAACGGATTTCATCCAATTGCATTTCCAGAATCTGGCTCCAATGCTGTAAGTACATCAGACTTTGAAAACTGGGATATTCCAATTACATTACCGGTTACGATCGCTGATGATCCAGCAACTGTTATTTGGGCAGATGCAGCTTACGGAAATAATACTTGGGTATTAATTTCAACATCTGGCAGAGTTTTATATTCAGCATCTGAAGGTGTAACTTGGTTAGAAACAAACTTGTTAGGACTACAGCCTGGCGAAGAATGGTCATCAATAGCATATGGTAATGGAGTATTTGTTGCTGTTGCAAGAGGATCAGATACTATTGCTTGGTCAGCTAATAACGGCGCATCTTGGAGTTACAATGGTTTTACTTTTGGTGATGATGACTGGGTTGATTTAGCTTATGGTAACGGAGTTTTTGTTGCCATATCTGGGTCATCTCATACTATTAAGTATAGTACAGATAACGGCAATAGTTGGAGCGAAGGAACATTAGATAATTCACAAGACTCTACAGTTAATAACTGGACTCAAATACAGTATGGAAACGGAAGATTTGTTGCTATTTCATCAGATGAAAGATCAGCAGTATACAGTTTTGATGGCATAACATGGTATGCTTCAAATTTAACTGTAAGAGGAACATTACTTTCATATGGTAACGGAGTATTTGTAGTATTAAACGTAGAAGATGGTATATGTTGTCAAAGTGAAGACGGCGTTAACTGGAAAGTATTAAACGGACAGGTTAGAGATTATACTGCATTAGGATTTAGTTTTGATAACACAACTAAAAAGGGATATTTTATAACTGCTGACTCTTCTGGTGTTGTAACTAAAATATCTACAGGCTCAAGAGCACAATCAAGAGTAACAGTTGATAATACTACACTTACAAGTATTGGTATGCAACAATCAGGATCAGGTTATGCTACAGTGCCTACTATATCTATAATAGATCCAAATAACTCTAAAGAAGCTATTACGCAAGTTCGCATAGGTAATGGAGTTCTTGGCCCGCCAACCTTTGCAAATAAAGGTACTGGATATAATACTAATTCTACTGCTATTAGTATTAGAGGTGCAGGATTCTCAGATGCATATCAAACAGGGTTAAGAATAATTGTTAAAGATTTAACAAGATTACCACAACCTGGAGATAATATTCAGTTTGATTGGGACGATACTGTATATCGAGTTGCAAAAGCAACGGTATTAAGAGGTACAACTGTTCCAAACTTAGCATGTGATATACAAATATCTCCACAAATTACTGAACAAGACTCACCAGAACACGATACAGCATTTACAATGCGTTCAAGGTTTAGTCAAGTGCGTTTAACAAACCACGACTTCTTAAATATTGGTTTTGGTAACGAAATACAATCAAACTATCCTGGGTTACCAGAGAATACAAATTTAGAGCCGCAAGACGAAGTTCAAGAAACAAATAACGGGCGTGTGTTCTATAGTTCAACAGACCAAGACGGTAACTTTAGAGTTGGTGACTTGTTTGCTGTTGAACAGGCGACTGGTATTGTTACATTGAGTGCAGACGAGTTTGGACTAGATGGTTTGAGTGAATTGAGTATTGGTGGTGTTGCACTTGGTGGCTCGCCGGTTGTTATTACACAGTTTAGTACAGATGGCACATTTGTTGCTAACTCTAATAATTTAGTACCAACTCAAAAAGCAATTAGAACATACTTAACAAGTAGATTATCACAAGGTGGTTCAGATACATTTACAGGCTTATTACAAGCAGGTACTGTTAAAGTAGGTGGTCCAGATATAATTACTTCTTCAGTTGAAGAAGGTTCCGAAGGCTGGCAAATTAAAATAGGAACAAAGATGAACCAAAGTGGTGCATTTGGTAATAGCGGTTGGGCAGGTGACGGATTAGCAATGTCATATTTCTTTAAGACATTATTCGATCCAACACGCTCAGGACAGCAATAAGATAAATACATGAACACGGAGTTAATTAAATGGCAGAATTTAAACTAGGTAGAATACGCTTTGTATGGCAAGGCAGTTGGACCGCAAATACAGTATATGTAGCTGATGACGTTGTAAGTTTTGGGGGTAAATCTTACATATGTATTAAAAATCACACAGCATCAACAGAGTTCAATACAGACTTTACAGATGTTATTCCAAAATGGAATATTGTATCTGATGGTACTAGCTGGAAAGCAGATTGGGAACCAGAAGTTGAATATGCACCAGGTGATGTTGTTAAGTATGGTGCAAACGTTTATATTGCTGAAACTGGCCATACATCGGCAACATTTAGTGCTCCTAATTATTTAGGTCTAGAAGCTGACTTAGAAAAGTGGACAGAATTTGCTACTTCTTTTGATTGGAAAAGTGACTGGACAACTGCTACAAGATATAAACTTAATGACCTAGTACGCTATGGCGGTTATGTTTATGTATGTAACGAAGCACACGTTTCTGCTGCTACTTCTGCATTAGGATTAGAAGACGATCAGGCTAAATGGACTTTGTTTAGTGACGGATTAGTCTACACAGGCGAATGGGTTACTGCTACAAGATATCGTGTTAATGATTTAATTAAATACGGCGGCAATATTTGGATTGCCACTGCTCCTCATACATCAAATGATTTTGAATTAGATGAAGCTAATTGGGAAGTATTTATTGAAGGATTCCAATTTGAAGATTCATGGAATTCTATTTCAAATTACCAAGTTGGCGATACTGTAACTTACGGTGGCTATGTTTATGTTGCTAGAACAAATAATACAAATAGTCAACCAACAAATAATCCAGATGACTGGGACGTATTTACTACTGGTTTTAAATTCCAAGGTGATTGGTCAGCATTAACTAGTTACAAAGTTGGTGATGTTGTGCGTTTAGGAGGCAACACCTTTGTTGCATTAGCAGACAATCTTGGATCAGCAGACATAACAACAGACGCAGATTGGAGTCAATTAAATAGTGGTATTAATTGGACAGTTAGTACAGAAACTTTCCTACAAGTAAGTGGCACTAACGAAATTGGTTCAGGATCAGCAGCACGTTTTGACGTAGTTAAATCAAATACTGTTTATACAGTTAGCGTGTCAACTGGTTTTGCAGGTACAGGATACAACCAAAATGATGTTATTATTATTTCGGGAGCAAATGTTGGAGGTACATCTCCTGCTAACGATATTAGAGTAACTGTTACTGGAGCAACTGCAGGTGCAATTGATACAATTACATCAACTGGTAATTCGTCAACTTGGAAAGCAACAACTCTTTACGAAAAAGGCGATGTTGTATTTTTTGGTGCAAGTAGTTTTATTTGTGTAAGCAAGCATACTGCTTCAATAAGCAATCGCCCTGACAACGATGTAACTGCTACATATTGGAACTTATTAACTTTAGGTTCTGAAGCACTTTCGTTAACTACACAAGGTGATTTAGTTTATTACGGTGATAATGGACCTACAAGACTACCAATTGGTATCGACGGTCAGATTTTACGTGTTACAGACGGAGCACCGGCCTGGGCAAACTACGGCCTAATTGACAATGTTGTATATGTAGGCCCACTAGGTACAAATGAACCTGCTCCAGCATCAGGTTTAACAGTTGATAAGCCTTGGGCAAGTGTACGTTATGCAATGGAACAAGTGCGTGATGGATATTTAAATCCACAAGCAAAGCATATTCTAAAAAACAACAAAGAATTTTTAATGAAAGAAGTAACAGAATGGATTACTTATACATATAAAGTTATTGTTACTGCTTCAACAACAGGAACTCAAGTATTTACTTGTGCTGATACTTCTAACCTACGTCCTGGTATGCCAATTGTTTTTGATGGCACACTAGGTGGCGTAACTGCTGGAACTATTTACTATGTTGACACTGTACAATCAAGTACTACATTTAGAATTAGTACAATACAAAATAGTGGTATACCTTTAGTATTAACTACAACTTCAGGTAGTATGGAAGGTAATCTTGCATATGATACTGTTAAGTGTGAACGTGATACTGGATATCTTGTTGATGCTTTAATTTATGATATTTCAAGAGGCGGAACTCTAAAAACAGTTACCGCAGCTAAATCTTATTACACACCTGCAGGTAATGAATACATTAATGGAACATTTGGATCTCAAGGAGAGCAAACCGTTGCAGCATACAAACATTTAAAAAATATTGTTATTGATGTATTAAATAATCAACAACCTGTTAGTTATCAATCAATAAATGCAATACCATTTGAAGATAGAGCAACACAAATTATTGATCTATCACTAGAAGCAGAAGCTGTTGCAATTGAAAAAGCAGGCGATATGATAGATATTGTTACTCATGGTATTGAGGCAGGTTCTGCAACTGCTATTCCCACAGTAACAAACCCAAATACTACTGTATTCTTAAAAACAGGAACTTATAATGAAGTTCTTCCAATTATCATTCCAGAATACACTGCGGTAGTAGGTGACGAACTACGTACAAGTGTTGTACAGCCTGCACCTGCAATTAAATTGCTTGCAAATGATAAAAATAAAACAACAAGTGCGTTGAATAGAATTAAACATGTTATTCCTGAGTTAATGCAAAATATTGAAATTGCACCAACAGCTGGAAATATAACACCGCAGTCTTTTATAAATGGTTATGGCGGAACAACAGTTGCAACTGATAGAACAAACAACAGTACTAAATTACTTGCAGATATTTTAGTAGAAGGTTTAGATATAGTTCCAACATTGCCAGAAGTTGGTCCAACACCTACAAGTGGTACAAACAATGCAAGCGATTCAGGATTTGCTAATGCTGTTGCACAACTTGAAGCAAATGTTGATTTTATTGTTGCAGAACAAACTGCTTGGATTCAATACCAAGTTGATAATGTAATTGCACCATTTGATGCATTGTTTACTTTTGATACTGCAAACTGTGAAAGAGACACACGTTATATTATTGATGCGTTACGATATGACTTAACCTACGGCGGAAACTTAGAAACAACAGTTGCAGCTAGAAGTTATTTTGTAGACGGTAGTCCGGTTTACGGTACTGGTAAAAAAGATGAAACACTTGCAACATATGCTCATCTTAAATCAATTATTGGCGATGTAATTACAGAAACTACAATTACGCCTACACCAGGCAATACAGAAACACAAAATACAGATGGTACAGCAGGTAGTGCAGGCGCAGAAACATTTGCAGAAGCACGTATTCAAGAAATTTATGATACTATTGATACAGACGGCACACTAGCAACACCAATACTTCCAGACACTACTTGGGTAGCTTCGTCATTAACTACTATCAATAACAGTATTATAACAGCTACACCAAGCATACAGGAATCAGTTATTGATTATGTTAATAGTAACTTTGGAACATTTAAATATGACAGTGCAAAATGTCGTAGAGATGCAGGCTTATTACAAACAGGCGCATCATATGATATTGCATTAGGAACTAACTATAATGCAGTTAGAGATGGTCTATCATACAGAAGAAGTTTAAGCAAAGAAGTTATTGAAAATCAGTTAACAGAAACAGTTGGCGCAATTACTGAAGAACGTGACTTAGTAGAAGCGTTACTAAATGATGCAACTGCTATTAGTAGAAATACTGCTTATTGGACTGAAGTAATTGATATTATTCAAAACGGCACTGCCGCAGCAGATGTAATTAACTGGACTGATCCAGGCGGTGTAACAAATAAAACAATAGCACGTACTGAACTACAAACAAATAGAGCTGACATTATTACAGATGTAACAAATTGGATTAATACAAACTATCCAAACTTTGCATATGATCAAGCAGTATGCGAAAGAGACACAGGTTACATTGTTGATGCACTTAGCTATGATATCCAGTACGGAGGTAATAGTGCAACTATCGAAGTAACTAAGGCATACTTTGACGGTTGGGCAAGTACTTTACCAGTAAGTCAGCGTCAAATTGAAGTTGCAGCAATGACAGAATTAAAAACTATTGTTACTGGCTATATGTCAGGAGTTACTGAAGAAGCTGAAGCTGCAACACTATTAGATATACTAATTAGTGCAATTGATGCAGGAAGTTTAAGTAGTATTCCAACTAAAACATATCCAGACTACAGTTGGGCAACAGCAGCTATTCAATCTGATGTTGATGATGTATTAGCAGATACTACTGTTGTTCCTGCTGTATTACAATTTATCACTGACAACTATAGCGAATTTGTATATGATCATGCTAAGTGTTCAAGAGACGTTGGATATATAATTGACGGATTACGTTATGACATAATGTTTGGTAGTAAATTTAGATCTCTTAAGTCAGGAATGTCCTATCGTAGAGCTATTAGTTCTGCAGAAGTTGTTATTGAAAATCAGTTAACTGCTACAATAGCTACTGTTAATCATATAAGAGAAGAAATTAAAGAAATTACTTCAGGGACAAATGCTGTAAAAGCAAGTACTGAACTTATTAGAGATATTATAATATCTGGTGTACATCCTACATCATTTACAATTACAGATCCAACAGGATACGATACAGGATTCTTTGATGCTCGTAGATTAGTTTTTGCTAACAAACAATTTATAATTGACGAAATTGAAGCATACCTAAATACTAACTACAATTCTGTTTGGACAGGACTTACTGCTGGAGAACAAGCAGCATGGCTTGCTGATGTTGGCTATAGCATTGATGCGTTACGTTACGATTTAACATATCGTGGAAACTTAGAAACTATAGTTGTAGCACGTTCTTATTACAGTAATGGAGTGTTCATAAGACCAAGTAGTACAAAAGTTGCTACGTTGGCAATACAAAGTCACCTTGCAACAATTATTGATGATATTGCTACAGGTAATGCAATTACTCCTAGTGCAGGAAACGTTACTAGTCAAGACACTAGCGGAACTGCTGGTAGTGCAGGCGCAGCAGCGTTTTCAGTAGATCGTATTAATGAAATTTATAACACTATCGATACTGGTGATGATCCAGCAATAATTAGTCCAAGTACTGCATGGGTAGATAGTGCATATCAAGATCTAAAATCAGTAATTGATGGCAGAAAGTCTATTATACAAGACAGTGTAATTGATTATATCAATAATCAGTATCCAGATCTAGTATATGACCAAGATATTTGCTCAAGAGATGTAGGCTATATGATCGATGCTATTGCATACGATGTTATCTTTGGCAGTGACTTCCGCAGCGCAAAAGCAGGCATGTCATATTTAAGAGGTATAACTTCAACAGAAGTAGTGCTGGCTGATCAACTAGAACCTACTATTGCTACAATTAATTTTATTGAAGAAGCACTAACAAGAATTACAATTGGTGTAATTAGTGATCTTGGTACAACTGAAGTTGCAATGATTGCAGCAAAACGTGCAGATGATATTAGAAATATTATTGAAAACGGTCTTGCAGCATTACCAGGTATAGAACTTCCTGTTCCAAATAATTTAACAGAAGACATTGCCTTTGCAACAGCATCTAACACAACAGGTGCTAATGCTACATATAGCGATGCAGCAAATCAACTTGCAGCAAACCATGCGTTTATTCAACAAGAAGTGCGTAAATGGTTAGAAGATCCAGCAAATGGTTACGATACTTTCTGGGGCACATTATCAAGTGGTGCACAAGATCGTTGTATACGTGATGTTGGTTATATCTTAGACGCTATACGTTATGATTTGATTTATGGCGGTAATACACAATCACTAATTGCAGGTAGCGCATATTATTCAAACTTTGTTTTAACAATTGGTATTGATGAGTTGCCCTCAACACTAGCAGCATATGCTAGAATGCGTACAGTAATTGGCGAAGTTATTGCAGAAACTACAGTAACAACTAGCCCAGGAGTTACAGAAGTACAAGATACTACTGGTACACCAGGTAATGCAGCATCAATTGAATTTGCCGAAGATCGTGTAGACGATATTTTAGACTGGATTAACAACGGTAACCCAAATGCAACAATTGAAATTGCAACTGAATGGGCAGAAGAAGATTATGAAACAGCGTTTAATACAATCGCAGCAACTAGATACGAGATTGTTGAAGACGTTGTATATTGGGTAGAAAAATTTAACCAAGATCTTGCATATAATCAAGCAACGTGTCGTAGAGATGCAGGTTTAATGACCGATGCTATTGCACGTGACATATTAACAGGATCAAACTTTGCTTCAATTAAAGCAGGAATGAGCTATCATAGAGCATTAACTTCAACCAATGAAGTAATTAATAATGAACTAAAAGCAACTATTGGTGCAGTAAACTTCTTAAAACATAAATTAAAGCATGTTGTTACTGATTCAGCATCAGGACATGCAGAATTAATTATTGACGACATTACTGCTACAATTAATGGAGGTGCTAGACCGTCAACTAAATGGAGAATAAATGCTTCTTCAGATACAGCTGATGTAGCTGGTGCTACTATTATTTGGGAAAACAAAGAATTTATTCAAACTGAAGTACTTGAATGGATTGCAATAGAATATCCTGGAATTGAATTTGATTCTGAAAAATGTAAGCGTGATATTGGCATGCTAGTTGACGCAGTTCGTTATGATATGACATACGGCGGCGATACAGCAACTCAGCAGTTTGCAGATGCATACTTCTTAGCAGCAGCATTACAAATAGATGGCGCAGATCAAGAAGCTACGCTTAATGCTTATGAATATATGATTTTCTTATGTGGAGATTTAGCACAAAACACAATAGGAAGTCCAGGTGTATTACAAACTGAAATAGAACCAAAATTTAGAGATACTGATATTCAAGAAATTGGCGATGCAAATTCTGCTTCAAGAGTAGATGCATTAATAAGAAATGTAATAACTATTATTGAATCAGGTGGTGTTGAATCAACACTAACAGAATTAACAGTTGTTGATATTACTAGCAATGTTATAACTGTATCTGCAAACCATAATCTTAAAGTAGGTGACGAAGTAAGAACTAACGGCACATTTAATGATTTTGGTGATGGAAACTACTATGTAAAATCTGTTCCTAGTTCAACAACATTTACTGTTGCATCGTTCTTTAATGGTTCAGAATTTCCGCTAACAGATGATGCATCACCATTTGGATCACTAATTGTTGCTAAAACTAATCCAGATATTTCTTCGATTAATGCAACACTAAAACAGCAAGCTTCTAACTTGTCAGGTTCTGTAGCATCAATTAAATCTAGTGTTTCAGAATATATTGAAACAAATTATCCAACTTTAGATTATGATACTGTTAAGTGTGAAAGAGATGTTGGATATATTGTTGATGCAATTATTTGGGACTTACTACTTGATAGTAACTATCGTACTATTATAGCAGCACTAGCATACTTTAGAGGTGCACAAGCTGATTTAGTATTAGGAGAACAAAAAACTGCTACAGTACAATCGTACAGAGAGCTTAAAAATGTTATTGCTTCTTTCCTAACAAACACATCAATTGGTACTGGAAATAACGTTGTTGTTCCTAAGAAACGTGCAAATGCATTAATGGACATTATTATTAATATTCTTGATAAAGGTGAAAACGATAGCCCAGAAATTACAGGAACAGTTTCATATAGAAATAACATTCAAATAATTAACGGTGTTGATATTCTTAAAGCAAATAGAAACTTCCTTGCTAACGAAGCAACAGCTTGGGTTACTAGTGAATTTGGTAGAACTGTAGATATTATTAATAATGGAGATACAGTGCAAGTTACATCTCCGCATAAGTTTATAGTTAATGATCCTGTTGTATTTGAAACAGGCGTTGCTGACTTAACTGCTGGAACTACTTACTATATTGTAGAAGTTGTTGATAACCTTTCATTTAAAGTAGCACTAACAGTTGGAGGCGAAGTTGTAGCAATTGGCGGAGTAGTAACAGGTACTCCTAGTGTAACTTATAACTTTGACGAAGCAGCATGTCGTAGAGATATGGAAAGATACATTGATTCTATTGTTTACGATTTACAATATCCAGGAAACTTTAAATCATTAAGAGCAGCAGAACTATACTTAAATGCTGTAAATGGTTCAGAGCGTTCAGATATGTATCGTGTACGTAACTCAACTGGTGTTCGTAACCAAACACTTAATGGCTTACGTGGTAACTTAACCGAGGAAAACGATTTTGGTACTAGACGACCAACAGCAGGTGCTTATGTTGCACTTGACCCAGGTTTTGGACCAAATGATACTGAAGCATGGATCACTAACAAATCGCCATATATACAAAACGTAACTACATTTGGCGTTGGATGTGTTGGTAATAAGATTGATGGCGGACTACACTCAGGTGGTAACCGTTCAATGGTATCCAACGACTTTACACAAGTACTATCGGATGGTATTGGTGTATGGTGTAGCGGTAACAACTCACTAACAGAACTTGTTTCTGTGTTTGCATACTACAACTATGCAGGTTATATTGCAGATTACGGTGCAAGAATACGTGCTACAAACGGTAACAGTTCATATGGTACATATGGTGTTATTGCAGAAGGTACCGATGTTGGAGAAGTTCCACTATACTGTAATGTAGATAACCTTTCAAACGATGCATTTGCAGGTGATGTTTTAACAACCGGTGAACAAGTACTTAACATCGAATTTGATAATGCAGGTGTTAATTATACTAATGCACAGTATGCAATAAGCGGCGACGGGTTTAATGCAACAGTAGTTGCAGATGAATTTAGAGATGCTGGTATATTTGAAACTCGTTTAATTGACTTGGACGACGGTAACGGTGTAGGCGGCGAAGAATACGTGACTGCTAAAAACGTTGCACAGGGTGGTGATTTAATTACAGCTCAACTTGCTGCAACTGATACTGCATTGGCAAATGCTTATAATGGAATGCATATTCAAATAACAGCAGGTACTGGTGTAGGTCAATATGCAAAGATACTATCGTTTAGTAACGGTACTAAAATTGCAAAAGTTTATAAAGATAGTTTTGAAAACTTAACTGTTACTGCAACTAGTGCAACAGGTAATGTATTAACTGTTGCAGATACATATCCATTATATGTTAATATGCCAATATATTTAAGCGATGATATTGGCGGATTATCAGGCACAACAGTTTACTACGTAACTGCTATACCTAGTACAACAACATTTACTGTAAGTACATCAGAAGGCGGCGCAGACGAAACACTAACAAACGAAACTAAAGATGTAATCCTTTATGCAGCTGGATGGGATCATGTTATTGCAGGAACACCAATTGAACCTGCACTTGATTTAACAACAGGATATACCGTTGAACCTAGTATTACATATAGTGCTCCAGGTACAACAACTGATGTTGACGCAACTGGAAGTCCGGCAACAGCATTCCGAGCAGCACAGTTTGCAGACGGTAAATTTGTTGCATTACAGAATGGCGGAACTGATTCAATTTACTCAAGAGACGGTGTAACTTGGTCACAAGGCGGCGCATTACCAGCAAGTGCTAATTGGTCAGAAGCTACATTTGGTGGCGGCAGTGGAGCAACTGCAAGAGCTATTGTTGGGGGCTTAGGAGGCCGTGATGCAGTTCTTGAAGCAGAACTAGGTGAACTAAACAGTATTGGTTTACCAGGTCCTACGCAGATTGCACGTATTAATGTTATTAATGGTGGTCAAGGTTACACTAGCCCTCCAACTATTTCAATTAGCGGCGGCGGCGGAAATGGAGCAACTGCAATATGTACAGTACTAAATGGTTCAATACAAGAGGTTATTGTAACAACTACAGGTGCTGGATATGCAAGTGCACCTACTGTAACAGTTGAAACTGATAAAGTAACACAACTAATTGTAGATTCATACGGTAATGGTTACTTAACAACACCAACAGTTACACTTAGCGGTGGCGGTGCAAGTACACAAGCAACAGTTCTTGCAACAACAGATAATAACGGTGTAGTTTCACTTGCGTTTGATCTTGATGGAGACGATAATCCATTAGTTGGTGCAGGTTACACTAGTGATCCAGTAGTAACTATTACAGATCCAAATGCTAAATTTGTTGCAGTTGCTAATGGTTCTACTGATAATGCTTCACTATTGTTAAGTGATGGTGATCAAGATAACTGGACAGCAGGCACTGCTCTTCCAAATTCTAACTTTACATCAGTTATATACGGTAACGGTACTTATGTAGCAGTTGGCGGATCAGGAGGCGCAGGTAGCGCAGCTACATCTACTGATGGCTCATCTTGGGTATCAAGAACAACTCCGGGACTTGGTGCAGGAACACTCACTGGTGTTGCATACGGTGCAGGTTATTATGTTGCAATCAATGGCGGCGGCAACGAAACACTTGTAAGTTCAAATGGTATTCTTTGGACAGCAGGAGGTAACCTACCAGCTACAGCAGTTTGGACAAGTATTGCTTATGGTAATGGACGATTTGTTGCAGTTGCATCAAGCGGCCGTGATGTAGCAATTAGTTACGATAAAGGTGTTACCTGGATTGAATCTGTAAGCGGATTACCAAGTGTTGAAACTTGGTCTACAGTTAGATACGGACAAGGATTGTTTGTAGCAGTAGCAGAAGATTCAGATGTTTATGCAACATCACAGGATGGATTAACATGGACTAAACATGCTATTACACTAGGCGACTGGCATGCACTAGCATTTGGTAGTGTTAATAAAAAGCCATATTGGATCGCATTAACAGATGATGTAGCAACAGACTCTGCTTCAATTAATACTGGTGCTAAAGCAAGAAGTAGATTGACCGAAGCAGACGGCGCAATTAATCAAATAAGAATAATTGAGCCAGGATCAAACTATCCAAAAGGAACTGTAGCAAGTACAACTGCTTCAAATACAATTACTGTTAATACAACAGATAATATGATTGTTGGACAACAAATTAAATTTACTGGTGTTACAGAATCAGGACTAACAGATGAATTATTGTACTACATTAATACAATTCCATCAGGCACTGAAATTACAGTTAGTTTAATTGCTAATAGTGGTACTCCAGTAGTTGTTGAAACAGCAACATTTACAGGTGCAGAATTTAGAACAGGTCCAATAGTAACTATTACAGATCCTAATTCAACACAAGCTGCTCCAATAGATGCAAGACAAGGCGACGGTGTATTAGCTAACCCAACATTTACTAATAGAGGTACAGGCTATCAAACAGCTACTACTGAACTTAGTGGTGATGGTTCAGCAGACTTATTCCAAGCAAGTACATTTATTGCTGTTAAGAACTTGTTTGATTTACCAGAACCAGGTTCAAACGTTGAATTTGCAGATCGTGTTGGAACATTCTATAAGTTAGTTGCTATTAGTAACGTACTAGGCGACAGCGGTGATTACAGTGCAACATTCCAGTTAAGTCCGGGACTAACAACACTAGTTGCACCACTAGACGGTACAAGAATTACTACAACTAACAAATACTCACAAGTACGTCTAACAGGACATGACTTCTTGTACATTGGTACTGGTAACCAAGCAGACACTAATTATCCATATGTAGATATTACTACTGCACTACAAGAAAGACAACAGTTAGCAAGCAACGGCGGACGAGTATTCTTTACAAGTACAGACCAAGACGGTAACTTTAACGTTGGCGGCTTGTTTGGTGTACAACAGTCCACAGGTACTGCGACATTGGATGCTGATGCATTTAACTTAGCAGGACTACAATCATTGCAGCTTAATGGTATTGGACTTGGCATTGGCTCAGCAATTATTACACAATTTAGTACAGACCCGTTCTTTACTGCAAACAGTGATAGTGTTGTTCCAACGCAACGTGCAATTAAGAGCTATATCACAGCACAGATTGGTGGTGGTCAGAGTAGCTTGAACGTTAACACATTGACAGCTGGTACAGTATTCATTGCAAACGATGAAATTACTACAACTAGCGGAGGTCAACTAAATATAACAGCAAAGATGAACTTTACAGGCGGAATTGACGGTGCACCAGTTGCATTAGGATTCTTCTTAGCGAGATAAATGGAGATAAAACAAAATGGCAACAGGAAGACTAGGTAACGTAGATATACCTGCAACAACAAATACTACTGCGTATACAGTTCCAGTAGGAACCTACGCTGTGGCAAACATATCATTAACAAATAGAAATCCAACTTCTATTAATTTACGTGTAGCGATGGCAACAACTGCTACTCCTGCAGACTCTGAATGGATAGAATATGATACAGTTCTTATTCCTAATGGTGTTTTTGAACGTACTGGATTAGTGATGCAAGGCGGGCTAAATATAGTAGTATACACAAGCGCAGCTAACGTTGGTTGTACTGTTTACGGTATTGAAACATCAACTACATAAGAATTAAGGGAAAGAAGAGATATGGCACGTTATAATACAGCACCGCAAACGTTAGAAGTTACAGGTGAACAGACATTTACTTACGCATTTACCGGAGGAATTATTTCTCTAACTGGTACAACTGGGTATACTGTTACGATGGTAAGTCCAGTCTTTTTCCCAGGAAGCAAACAAACATTTTACAATGCAACAGACGGACACTGTACACTTGCAACAGCAGCAGGATTAATACTTGGTAACGGTGTTCCAGTACCAAACGGAACAAGTATTGATATTCCAAAAAATTCAACATTTACTATGACTTCGGATGGTACTAACTACGTTCTAACAAGTGCGTTATCAGGTCCGGCAGTGTTTGAAGATCCAGTTGAATTTAGAGATTTGCTCGATGCAAATGGCAAAGTAGAATTAAATCCACTAGATGAAAATGTAGAAATTAAACCAACAGGTACTGGTTTAGTTGACATTAGCCCACAAAGTTCAGTATCAATTCAGCCTGGGGCAACTGCAACTATCCGTCCAACTGGTAACTTAATCTTAGCATCAGCATCAGGATCAATATCATTAGGTGAAGCTGGAAAACCAACTGAATTTCCAGGTAACTTAGACTTTACAGCAAATAATCAAACTATTAATATGTCACCAACAGGTGCTGCATCAGCAGTTACTATTGACCCAGGTGGCGATACAATAATTGGCGCAGGCGGAACACTAACAATTAGTTCAGATGTTTTAGGTAATTTAGACAATGTTGCAATTGGTCAAACAACACCAGCAACTGCTAGAGTTACTTCATTAACTGGTACAGGTACTGCTCAGTTTACAGCAAACGCTGCTTCTACAAGCACTACTTCAGGTAGCGTTATTGTTACAGGAGGAGTAGGTGTAAGCGGAGATATATGGGCAGGCGGATTAGAAGGAACGCCAATTGGCGGAGATAGTAGAAGTTCAGCAGCGTTCACTACTCTTACAGCAAACGGTGTTACTACTATAACAAATACTACAGCAGCTACTGGTGTAAACAGTGGTGCATTACAAGTTGACGGCGGTGTTGGTATCAACGGCGCATTATATGCAGGAAGTTTGCAAAATACTCCAGTTGGATCTACAACTAGATCTTCAGGAGCATTTACTACACTTTATGCTAACTCAACTGTAGATTTTACAGCTACAACTGAAGCAACTGATAACTCAGGCGACACTGGAGTACTACGCTGCGAAGGTGGTGCAAGTATTGCTAAACGAGTTTACTCAGGAGGCGGTTTCCAAGGTGCAATTGGTAACGTTTCACGTAGTTCAGGTCAGTTTACAACACTAGATGCTAACTCAACAGTTACACTAAGCCCAGGGGCTAACGTAACACTTTCACCAACAGGATCAGGTACAGTTACATTATCACCAGCAGGCGGTGGATCTATTAACAACATGACAATTGGTGCTACAACTGCTTCAACAGGTAAATTTACAAACCTTGAAGCAACTGGCAACTTAGATGTTGCACGTTATATTAGACACGCAGGCGATACTGACACATATCTTGACTTTGAAGGCAATGAAATATCTATTATTGTGGGAGGCGTACAAGAAGTAACAATTAACGGAACAGGCACTAGATTAGGTGATACAGGTAACGGATACTTCCAACCAGTAAGTGGTAACTACGGTTCAATTCAAATTGACGGTGGCGCACACGGTGGTTGGGAAGGTTATAACATTGGCGGCCGCGCTGTGTTTATGCATGATAATGCAAACTCAATGGGCTTGTATGATGATGCAAACAACGAATGGGCGTTACAATACATCTTTAACAGTGAATGTAGACTATATTATAACGGCGCTGAGAAATTTAATACATTTTCTAGTGGTGCTGAAGTAACTGGACAATTAAGAGCAACTAACCAAGTTATTGCATATTACTCAGATGAACGTTTAAAGAATTTTGAAGGTAATATTGATAATGCATTAGATAAAGTAACAGCACTAAATGGTTACTATTACACAGGTAATGATAGAGCTAAAGAGCTAGGATTTGAAGGTGATCATAGACAAGTAGGTGTTAGCGCACAAGAAGTTATGGCTGTTATGCCTGAAGTAGTACAAGATGCTCCAATAAATAATAAGTCAGACGAAGAAGGTTTAGATTATAAAACAGTACAATACGAAAGACTTGTACCGTTGCTAATTGAAGCAATTAAAGAGTTAAAACAAGAAATAAATAGTCTTAAAGGAGATAATTAAAAATGGCAACTGAAATTAATAACGTCGGCATTAAGTTTCCTGACAATACTGTACAAGAAACATTAACTGATTACCATGAATTTTACGTATATAACGGAAGTCATTGGAATGTTACAAACGGCGGACGCTGTTGTTATTGGACGGTGCCAGCAGGGGTAACTTCAATTAAATTTGAAATTTTGTCAGGCGGTGGCCCAGGCGGAGCGTCAGGAGGCGACTACGATTTTGGAGTCGGCGGAAACGGCGGAAACTATACTTCAAAACATTTAAGAAAAGCAGCAGGAAACTTTGCTGCTGGCTGCGGTTACAGAATGTGTGCAGGCGGAACGTCAAGTTGTAGTTGTTGTTGCCGTTGCGGTGTTAACTGTAGACATGGCTGTAAGTCCTTTGTTCAGGGTTCAGGGTTATCTAACTTCTGTGCTCAAGGCGGCATGGGAGGTTCAACAAACTTTGACACAGTGAGTGGTTGTTATAACTGTTATTTAGGTAATACACAATGTAACAAAGGTCAATACAACGCAGGCTGGATTAACTGTTATTGTAACAGTGCAACATTTGGCGGCGACATTGAATTTAGAGGAACTTCTGGGTCAATGTATAAAGGTGTTAGTTGCTGTTCACACATGTTTAGTGTTGCTGGTACGCCAACTGGACCATTTTCGTCAGTACACGGTGTAAGCGGTAAAGATGCATGTACAGGCAACTTAGCTTGCTGTTCAGCACACTCGGTATTTCCAGGAGGCGGTGGCCCAGGACATGTTACTGCATCAAGAAATGCTTGTTGGGGTAGCTGGGGCGCTGGCGGCTTAGTCAAGGTATCATATAGTTAAGGAGTAAATTATTATGCCAAAAATATTAACATATCCCATTCCTGATACATTATATGGTACGTCATCAGAATTAAATAAAACTAGTACCCAAGAATATATTGGACCCGAAAAGTTAATTTTATATCTTGATGACGAAACAGGAAGGATTATGGAGACATGGGCTCCAGAAGATGAACCACCAATTGAAGCACTTGCTGTTAACATTGAAAGAGTAGAATTTATTCCTGAAACAGACGAAGACTATATTAAAATTATGATTCTTCATTCTCATTGGGTTCCAAAAGAATACGAAGTAGCAATTGGACCTGAAGAAGATCCAAACACTATTGTTAGTGATCCAACTGACATTATAATGGTGTTTGACGAAATATCAATTGTAGAGGATTATACTGCACCACTTAAATTTTTAGAGTATGTTAAGGAACAATCAGACGATTTTATAAGAGAAAGAAGAAACGAGCTATTATCAGAAAGTGACGGAAAAATTTCAGAAGATATGCCAGCTGAACTGAAACAGAAGTGGCTTGATTACAGACAAAAATTACGTGACATTCCGGTAAACTATGCAATAGTTCCTAATCACCTAATTAGATTCCCCCATCCACCTGATCAAGTAGGAGATCCAGACTTTGATGATCCTGATGTTCATATTATTAGGATTGAAGATAGAACAGCAGAAGATCAAGCAGCACTTGATCAACTACCAGACGGTTGTAGCTAAACTTAATAGTTTAAAAAGGCTTGGCAACAAGCCTTTTTTTACGACTACAGTATCAGGCCATAATAAATATTGTAAACTTAGTATAAAAGGATACAATATTAATGAAAAAAGCCTTCTTTATTAACGGTGGCGCCGGTAGAGTATTATGCGCTATTCCAGCTCTAGAACATTACATAAAAAATGTTGACCCAACAGCAATGATTATTGTTGAAGGATGGCTTGAATTATGTTTGTTAAACAAAACAATTATGCATAATGTATATCCTCATGATCATCCAAATCTTTTTGAAAAATTACAAGACAGAGAAGTAATATCACCGGAGCCGTATAGACTTAATGCATACTTTACTCAAAGAGCAAATCTTGTGCAAGCATTTGACATGTTAATTAACTATGATACGCCGCCAGAAGAAGTTCCTCCTGTGAAAGAATACAATCTTTTTATCAGCAAGATAGATCACCTAGCAGGACATAATCTCATTACAGAAGCAAAAGCACATACAAAGAAAGATAAAACAATAGTTATACAGCCATTTGGATCGGCTGCTAAACTTGAAGGTCAATATATTATTGATGAAAGTGGAAGGTCATTTGAAGTAGAAGACTTATTAAAAATAATAGAGATGTTAAGCAAAGATTTTGCTGTTATTATGATGGGAGATATTAAAATTCCATTACAGAATTCTATAGGGATTATTGTTCCAGAACAAATTAGTTTGTTGCAATGGGCATCTATTATTAACTCATCAGACTATTTTTTAGGATGTGATTCAGTAGGACAACATCTTGCATATGCACTAGGAAAACCTAGTACAGTTGTTATTGGAAGTACATATCCAGAAAATACTTCATATCCTAATAATAAACATATGAAAATTATTGATAACGGAAAAGGCAAAAAAATGTACTCGCCTATTAGAATGTCTTATGATATTAGAATTGAAAAAAATAATGAATACTTAATGAAACTTGACGATAAAACTATTAATCAGATTGTCAAAGATATTAAAAGTTCAGTTGGAGTTAAATCTGTATGAATAAAACAGGATACATAGCAGGAATTGCTAGAGGACACAATGCAGGTGTTTGTTTATTAAAAGATGGTGAGATTGTATTTTCAATTGAAGAAGAAAGATTAACAAGACAAAAATATGACGGTACTCCGTTTGCTAGTATTATTAAAATATTAGAGTATACTGACAAAATTGATTATCTAGTTATTTCACATACACACGCTGACGAAAATCTTACAGATTATACTGCTGAAGATCCGTATACTTCTTTAGCACGTAAACTTAAATTAATTGATCCAAATCAAGGTAGGAACCATCCTCAAGTTGTTGAGTACTGGGATCAACATCACAGAAATCATGCTGCTTGTTCCTTTTATAGATCAGGATTTGATGAAGCAAACGTTGTTATTGTTGACGGCGCTGGTACTTTTGCTAAACGACACGATCAACAAACAATGTGGGAAGTAGAAAGTATATACTATGCATCTTATCCTGATAACTTTGCTGAGTTATATAAACACTTTGGAGGCAATGGTCCTTGGGCAACTGAATATTTAAATGACGGAAATATGGAAATAATAGTTGACGACAAAGCAGGTATTGTCAAAGCATATGAAGCAGTAACTCAATATTGCGGTTGGCATAGTATTGAAGCTGGAAAGACTATGGGATTGTTTCCATACGGGCAACCTAATAAAGCACCAAAAATATTTGATAATGTTAGTGCTAATAGAGATATTATACTACCAACATATCCAAACGGTGCTATAGTAAATGAAGCATTGTATCCAGAGTTACACGATAGAAAATATAATCCTCACGAATTATGGATGGGAGTATCTGAAGAAGATAAAGATGAAATAGCACGAATTGAAGAATTACTAGCAAGCGAAGATTTAACATTGTTAGAGTCTCGCAGAAATATGGCATATAATGTACAAACTGAAACTCAACAAAAAGTACTTGATTTAATATTAAAAGCAATTGAAAAAACTGGAAATAAAAATGTAGTTGTAAGTGGAGGTTACGGATTAAACTGTGTTGCTAACTATTTCTATTTAAAACATTTACCAGAAGGTACAAATTTATATGTTGAACCTGTTTCTACAGATGCAGGTACAGCAATAGGTGCAGCATTTTATCATTACTATAAAACTACTAAAGATAATAGAGTTAGAGAAAAAAATGAAAACTTATTTTTAGGTCCTATTCAAAATATTACTGAGGAAGAAATTACAAACTGTGCTAATAAGTACGGCGGTGTTGTTGAAAATAACATTAGCTATAAAGATGTTATTAACATTATTAGAGAAAAAAATATTGTAGCATTATTTCAAGAAAGATGCGAAAACGGTCCTAGAGCATTAGGTAACAGAAGTTTAATGTTTGACCCAACATTCCCAGACGGAAAAGATTTTGTTAATTTAATTAAGAAAAGAGAATATTTTAGACCATTTGCAGCATCAGTATTACAAGATGATGTTCATGAATGGTTTGATTTGCGCGGTATGAAAGAATCACCTAGTATGATGTATGCAGTAAATTGTCAGCCAGGTGTTGAAGAAAAGATACCTGCTGTAATACACGTTGACGGAACTTGCAGAATACAAACTGTTACTAAAGAACAAAACGAACATTGGTATAATTTAATTAATGAGTTTAAATCACAAACAGGAATACCTGCATTATTTAATACTAGTTTTAACTTAGGTGGAGAGCCGTTAGTTGAAACTATTGATGATGCTATGCGTACATTATATAATTCAGGAATTAACTATTTGTATTTTCCTAAAACTCAAATGATAGTAAGGATAGACCACAATGATAGAGCCTAATCTTGAAGTTCCAGTAGAAGGTCAAATAATAAGTTTATTTCCTACTCCGTTGTATACACATCAAATAGAAGGCGGTGAATACGAAGGTATGCAACAAGATCTTCAAACGGTAGTTGATAAACTATACGAAGAAAATAAATGGGGACAAAATACTGATTGGAATTCAAATACGCATCAATTATCAAATAGAGGTAATTTTAGAGAATGTATAATAACATCAGAAAAATTAAAAAATGTTAAACAATCTATTCTTCATCATTGTGGAAACTATATGGTACACATGAATGTTAAAGAAAACTATCGAGCAGCAATTAGTACATCTTGGTTAACCTTAACTAATCCGGGACAACATGCCCATTTACATGATCACGGAACTAATCATATAAGCGGAGTATATTGGTTTAAAACAAATGGTCAAGATGGTAATATAGTTTTTAGAAATGCTCTTAAAGCATTAAAATGTAACCCTATTGGATCTACATATGCACACGAAAATGAGTTTTTTCCTGAACAAGGAAGAATAGTTATGTGGCCTAGCTATCTAGATCACAGTGTTAAAGAAAATAGAACTAAGTTTGATCGTATTAGTTTGTCGTTTAATATAGTTTTAGAAACTGGTGCTACGATTTAGATTCTATCCAATTTGCAAAAGATAGTAAATCATCAAAAATAATAGTCTTTTTCTTTATCTTTTGATTTGCAAATTTGTTTAGTTCTTTTATTGTTTCTTCACCGTGTCCTGTGCGTACTAATACCGGTTTAGCACCAATTTTAAATGCTGCTTTAAGATCAGAAATTTTATCACCTACGAAATATCCGTTTTTAAATTTGATATATTTAACTTCATTTTCGCATCGTTTAAACATTCCAATATTAGGCTTTGCAAATATATCACTTCTTAAATTACTTTCGCTGTAGAATAGTGCATCTATACTTTTACAACCTGCTTCGCCTAATAGTTGAAACATATATTCGTGTACACGTTCTACATCGGCAGGAGTATATAGTCCTTTATTAATGCCTGCTTGATTTGTAATTATAACCATTTTGTGACCTAAATTTCGAAGTTTTGCCATTGCTTCTAAGCTACCAGCAATAGGAACAAAATCTTCAACCCTCCAAGTATATGTTCCTCGGTCAACGTTAATGACTCCGTCACGGTCTAACCCAATTACACATTTTGGTGCAATATTAGTTTCATTATAGAAGGTCTCAGTGTCTAATCTAGTATCTGTGTAACCTTCAGTCCATGCAATTCTAGTACTACTCATTTGGCGCTGACTGACTATCCCCTGGACCAATACGATAATTATCTTCAACACTATCTGGTGTACTTACTTCAGTAATGCTAGACTCGTCTCTTGTTGCTACTAATTGATGAGGTAGTAAAGGAGGATTATGCCAAACATCTCCTTCGTTTAATTCTTTTTCATATAGCATTGAATCCTTAGTATCAATATATCTAACTTTAAAACTTCCGCTGTTTACAAACCAACTTTCATCTTTTTCTTTATGAAAGTGCATACTTGTTTTATTACCTGCCTTATTAAAGAACATAATCTTTCCGCAGTATTGATCATTGGTTGCCCAAATTAATTCGTAACCCCAGCCTTTTTGTACTGCACCACTTAGACGTGTAGGTTCTGTTTTATTTTCCATTGATAAATTCCTCTAATTTTGTAAAATTAATATTTACTACATTACTTAATTTTTGTATGTCTGCACAAGTATATTCTTGATATTGACCTTTAAGTTCTTCTGGCATTGGTATAGTTTCAATTTTAGCGTTATATCTTTTAGCAACTAATTCTGCAACAGTTTGAAAACTTGTTGCAATACCTGTTCCAATATTAAAAATACCTGTTTCTTTAGTGCCTAATAGATAACGATGTATATTACAACAATCGCCAACATATATAAAATCACGTTTGTAATTATCACTATTTTCAAATAACTTGATAACTTTGTTTTCTTTAGCCTGTTTAAAAAACTTTGTCACAGGACTTGCTTGGTCGCCTTTGTGATCTTCATGAGGGCCATATACATTAAAATAACGAAATCCTTGTACAATTACTTTGTGTTGTTGTTGCATTACCCATCTGTCAAATAGATATTTGCTTGTAGCATAATAACTCTGTGGTTGTTTAGGAGCATCTTCTGTAAAGTCTGTATTACATCCATATACACTAGCACTTGATGCATATTGAAAATTTACACCCTTAGTATTGCATTCATTAAACAACCATTTGGAAAACTCATAGTTTTGAAGCATTACTTTATCTATATCACGTTCTGTAGTTGCACTAATTGCACCAAGATGAATTACCCAATCAAAACCTTCTACTTCAGGCAAAAACTCTGTATCCCATTCATATCCAAATAATTCGTGATCTTTATCTAAGAATGATTTTAAATTTTTACCAATAAACCCTTCAAACCCTGTAATTAAAATTTTCATTTTGTTAACTCTGTAAATTCTTTATTTTCTGGATGTGGTATAAAATTAATATTTGCTACAATCCTTGAAAGTGCATCAGTATGTGTACTACCTGAATGTTCTTGTTTAGCTGGAAACACTAAAAGTCTATTAAACTTACTTTCAATCTTAGTACCATCTTTAAATTCAGTCCATCCATTGTTATCGTTAAAATAATATACAGCAGTTAATGCACAATCATGAGGAGGATCTAAATCTATATGAAATCCGTGTGTGGTTAAAATATCTGCTCTTGGAGTTAAATTAACTTTTAATCTTAATAATGTATAAGTGTGACATCTATTAATTAAAGGAATAATTGCTTCACCTATTTCAGGGCTAGTAGTCCAATTTAAATTTTTATAAATTGTGTGAAAAAATTGTAATTGGTAAAGACTTGTGCCTTCTGTTTGAAATTTTTGAGGAACAGGTTGACCTGTCTTCCAAAATATCTCCTCAGATTCAAATAAGTTTTTTAAATTTATAGCATCGTTGTGTTCTAATGCATCGTCAATTACTAAGTACTTCATTTGCTTTTCTCTATAATATTAGTTGTGCTATAACCTTCTACTGTAGGTATAATATGCACAGGTGCTAAATCGTGTCCTACAATTTCTTCTACAGTATAGTCACCGCCTTTAACAATTAAGTCTGGCTTTATTTCTTTAATCAAATCATATGGAGTGTCTTCATGAAAAACAACAACTTCGTCTACATACGGAATAAGTTCTAGCTGTTCGCGTCTTGTTTCAAGATCGTTAAATGGCCTAGTTTCGCCTTTTAAACGTTTTACACTACCATCGCTATTAAGTCCTACAACAAGTTTATCGCCTAAACTACGTGCTTCTTTTAGCAGTGTAAGATGCCCTTTGTGTAATATATCAAAACAGCCGTTAGTAAAAACTACACGCTTCTTTAGATCTTTTTCGTTAAGAATGTATGTGCCTACATGTTTGACACTTTCAGTTGATCCTTGTACAGCAAGTTTAATTGCACTTTCGTAATCGTATCCTTTTGTAAGCGCATAAACAAATGCTGCTAAAAAACAATCACCGGCTCCAGTAACATCGTTAACTTCAACTTGTTCTACATCAACGGTATAATATGTTTTATCTATTTCTGCAATAGTAGGTTGACTTGCAGCAGTAATAATTATGTTACCTGTCCAACTTGTAAATCCTAAATCTTCAAATTCTTTTTTGTTAGGTTTAACTAACCAAGCACCGTCATAATAACTAACATGACGTTTAGGATCTACAATAACTTTACAATCATATTGATTAATGTGTTCTATAATATTGTTTGAGTATTCTAATACACCTTTATTATAATCACTTAATATAACATAATCGTATGTACTAAAATCTTTTGCACAAATTATTTCAAGTACACCTTGGCCATTAGTAAAATGATCTTGGTCTATACGTGTAACATAATGTCCGTCACATAATACACGAGTCTTAATACATTTTGGATATGACAAATCTAATAATTCTACATCAACGCCTAAACTTAATAAATTTTGATATACTAGTGCAGCGCCGCCTAATTGTTCCCATACTTCTTGTTGATTAACAACAGGCACAGGTGCTTCAGGACTCAATCTAGTTGAAGTTCCTGTAATGTATTTGTCAATGATTATATCGCCAATAACTAAGACTTTCATACTACAATTATACATTAAAACAGAGTGTTAGTCAAGTAAATTTATTACTTCAAATACTGTTTCTAATTTTTTAAGATTAACTTTTTTGTTTAATGTATTTTGTAGTCCATAGTGTAAAGGTTTTGGCCACATGCCAAAGCTACACCAAGAATACCCATCATGTTCACTGTTTAGTGTAGGAAGAAATTCTGTGTTTACTAAACACAGGTATGTATGAAAATGAAATTTAGAGTCATTTGATACAAAGGTTTCGAGTGGAATAGTTTTTTTAATTTCTACTTCACCAATTTCCTCAGTAATTTCTCGTCTTAACCCTTCCCAAGGAGTTTCAGCGCCTTCATTTGTGCCGCCAACAAGACCCCATACGTTATTACTACGTTTTCCGTTAGATCTATGTAAAAATAAAAATCTTTGCGTATCTAGACTATAAAATAAAGCGCCGCTACAAACTATATCACTCATACTAATAATTATGTTAGTATGCAAGTCTCCAGGTGCCATCTGGATATTCTCCTTCAAACGAAAGAATCCATTCTGACCCAGTCCATTTATATTGTTTATTAGTGGTGAAATTTGTAACAAATGTTTCTGTAGAAGTATTGATAGCTTTAAATATAACATTCCATTTACTACCATCCCATTCAACAATATCATTTACACTAGCTGCAAAGTCTGTGCCATCTGCATTTTTCCAAGCATCAGGACCATCTACATCTAGATATAATTCATAATAGACTTTGTCACCTTCGTTTAAGAATTCACTAAATTTTATTTGATATGTTTCGTCCGATGAATCAACTGTAAAATGTGTAGCATTTACTTGAGTACCATTAACAAAAACTTTTGAATTTACAACTTCATTAAATGGATATTTTGTATCATATAAGATAGTTCTATCAGACACAGTAAATTCTCCAGTGTGTATATGTCCAACATTTCCAAGTAGTAATATTCTAGGATTTGTATTAGGAAGTAATTTAGGATTTCCTTTAACAGGATCAATGATTGCATCAATTCCAGTTGTTCCGTTAATTACAGTATCATCTGGTAATGTATCATTGTCAATATTAACACTTAATACAGTTTGATCTAAAGGATTAATAGATACTGTACCTACAATTTCGTAACCATTAGAACGTTGTAACCTTAGTTCTGTAATATCAGGTTGGAATAATTGTGGTATAGATTTAATGTATCCTGTCCATGTTTCTGCGCCAACTACACCTTTTCCAAGTAACTGTGCGTAATAGCCGCCAGCACCATCATTCATAAAAATAAGATCGTAGTTATTATGGCTAGTAGCAACTAGAGTAGTTTCGCTAGTCATTGCTTCTCTTTTTCCATAAAGTTTATCTGGAACTTCTGCTTTGTTTTCATTAAGTACAGATTGTTTAACTAGACTTTGTGCATAAGCAGTATCGTCAATATTAACTTCTAATCCATTTTCACTAAACATTGCAGTAATAATATTTTGTATAACACCCAATTTTTTAACCTTAACTGGAGGACTAATAAAGATTGGTGTGTTAAATGTAAGTGTTGCAATATCAATTTCACTGTCAACACCAACAGGAATACTTCTAGAACTCCAATTAATATTATCTAAGTTTACTACACTCAAACTAGTCCAGTCAATATAATTGTCAGTAGTTTGTATTTCTAAACTTGGATTAAACAACATTAATATTTGTTCTATTATTTGTAATTTTTGATCTGTATTTGTTGCCCAAAGATCAAGATTAACAGTAAGTTTATACGGAGTAGGCATTAATCTTTCAATAGTGTAGTTTTTACCTTCTTTTTTGAGATATTCTACACCGTTAGCATCTACTGCACGTTCTCTAATGTTTAATTTGTTTACATAACTACTATCTGCTAATCTAGAAGTATCCATTTCTAAGCCAGTTACATAAACTGCCATTCTTGGAGCACTTGGTACTTTATTTTCGCTGTTATCACGAATAATGTTTGCAACTTGACGGGTTAAATCTCCGTAACTAATTGGAATCTTAACTACATTATTGTTTCCGTCTTTGTACCCAAATTCACTAAACATTCGAATTATTTGTGTAAGGTACCTTCTTATTTGTTGATCATAAAAATGTTGCATTAGTTATCTGCCTTTGGTCTAAGTGCTTGTGAAAGGCTTTGTTTTTCGTTAAACGTTTCACCTGCAACAGTAGTAGTTGCATCGTCGTTATTAATAAATGATCCTTTTTGGTTATTAGTAGTATCAGAACCGTATAGATCTGCACGTTGTACATCTTGTACTTTATTCCATCTTTGATTCTTATATTTAAATAATCTATTAGGCATAAAATCAGTTCTTAAGAAATAATCATCATCTTCTGGATTTGATGGAAAGCTAATACCATGTCCAAATACAGTTTCTCCGTTTGGCGGCAAACTTGTTCCAACTAAGTAACCTTTATAACCAGGTCTATCAGGTGGCTGCATTTCATTAAGGCCATCTGCGTCTTGTGTATTAGTTAATTCTGTCTTTCCATTTTCGTCAGTTTGTAGTGTAAAGAAACTAGTAATGTCATATCCACTTTGCTGAACTTCTTCAGTTGCTTCATTAACTACTGCGTTTGAAATTTGCATTTCTTTTTCATATGTAGATAACAAATCACGAAGTGTATTGCCCTCTGGTGTATCTTCACTTGCTGGCAAGTCTAATATATCTTTAAATTCTTGTCCGTCGTATATTTGTTTTAATTTCACACGATATAAATGTGGATACCATGTTTGACTAAATCCTTCTGCAGAACGATTAACATCTTCTACAACATAATACCTTTTAAGAGCTACATTATAATCGTTTTCAGCATATTCATCTTTTAGATGCGGAAATTCAATTACATCACCGCTCATTATTTTTCTGCCAAGTGTCTTAACACTGCTTCTTATATGTATTGTTAGAAATAATGTATCATTACTTAAAAACAATCCAAATTGGCTAAGATCAAAATCAATATCTTGTACATTGTAAATGCCTCTCATGGTATAAATGTCTTGATCATATTTTCTGTCTCTATTTTCTAGAAACATCATATCTTGTATTTGTGTATGATCTTTGACAGTTGTTCCGTCGTCAGTACCAATATATTTGTGAATATGTATATCAGTACCACCTACAGTAAACATTTCCTGGATCTGTTTGTCTAGGAATTCATAATCATTACTTTTTTCTGGTTTGTATAAACTTAATCTTGGCATATACATATTTATCGATAAATACAATACGGAGAAGATATCATTATGGCAGACTTAACAACACAAAAACAGGAAGTATTTGATTACGTTAACGCAATGCTCGGCGGTGGCATGATTGACGTTGAGCTTGATCCAGTACATTATCAAACAGCATTAAATAAAGCACTTTCTAAATTTCGACAGCGTTCGGATAATTCTGTAGAAGAAAGTTATTTGTTTATGCCAACTGTTGAAGATCAAAACACTTATACCTTACCAAATGAAGTTGTTGAAGTTCGTCAAATATTCCGTAGATCAATTGGATCACGCAGCGGTGGAGGAGATGGCGGCACATTGTTTGAGCCGTTTAATTTAGCATATACAAATACATATTTGTTATCAAGTTCTAATATTGGCGGTCTAGCAACATATGACCTTTTTAGTCAATATCAAGAACTTGTCGGACGTATGTTTGGTAGTTTTATTGAATTTAAATGGAATACTACAAACAAACAATTAACGTTACTACAACGTCCTAGAACTGAAGAAACTCTTATGCTTTATGCATATAACTACCGTCCAGATAGTGAACTATTAAATGATTATCTTGCGCAGCAGTGGATTAAAGATTATACTTTAGCAACGTGTAAGTATATGCTAGGTGAAGCAAGGAGTAAGTTTGCTACTATTGCAGGCCCACAAGGCGGTTCAACACTTAATGGTGATGCACTAAAAAATGAAGCTATGCAGGAAATAGAAAAACTTGAAAAAGATGTTCAAGAAGCTGTTTCTGGCGGCGCAGGATACGGCTTCACCATTGGTTAATGTTAACGCTATAATCTAAACATACTGTAAATACAGTATGACATACTTTCAACACAAAGAAGCAAATCGTTTGTACTGGATGGTTAAAGGTCACCTTATCCCAAAATCATGGAGCGAAAAAGATATTGAAAAAACATATGATTCCTACATGGCTAGATTATGGGGTAATTGTGAACGAGCTGAGTATAGCACACTTGGTTTTGAAGCCGCCTGGGCACAACGACAAGCAAAAAAATTAAAAAATACTTGACAAAAACGCAATTATTCTATATACTGTAAAGTATATTGTGCAAAGGATAATTTAATTTATGTTACCTAAACTACTTGTTGTTGGACACGGCAGGCATGGCAAAGATACCGTCTGTGAAATGCTAGAAAAATACGGCTATAGTTTTCAGTCTAGTTCTAAGTTCTGTTCAGAACTTTTTATATTCAACGATTTAAAAGACAAGTACGGATACGCTAACGAAGAAGAGTGTTACGCAGATCGACACAATCATCGTACAGAGTGGTACAACATGATACACGACTATTGTAAAGATGATTTGGCACGCCTTGGGCGTAACTTGTTTGCTCAAAATCAAATATACTGTGGACTACGTAACAAGCGTGAATTCTTTGCAATGCAAAACGAAGAAATTTTTGACTATGCTATTTGGGTAGATCGTACAGATCATTTACCAACTGAAGATCCTAGCTCAATGAGCATCGAACAGTGGATGTGCGATTACACAATTGACAACAACGGCGATTTAAAACGATTAGAAAAGAATGTTGATGTACTAGTTCGTACTATCTTTAGAAATCGGGGACTAGGTCACCTTGCTTCCAACGCACCCCGTCCTTTTGAACTAGACGCTGACAATTAGCACACACAGTTTTTAGATTGCTAGGTCGACAGTTTTCTAAATTTCCGTCAATATGAAATACATTAAACTGTTCTGGATGTCTTGACTGAAATCCGCATTTTTCGCAAGTATCTTTTTTTGTATATCCTGCTTGTTTCCATTTAGGTATTCCATTACCTAACCCGTTGCGCAAACAACTTTCACAGAGTTTACGATAGTAAGTTTTGTTGCCTTTTTTATAATTATAGCAGCAGGACGGTGTCCACATAAGCATAATGGTCTCATATTGTATTTAGCTCACCTTTTCGGTCCCTTTTTCTATGGCATAACTGCTATATTTTCTGATCCAAGTGCTAAATACATGTAACAGAATACCCATCCAGATAGGAGAATATAAAATGGCATTAGTATCACCAGGTGTACAGGTTAGCGTAGTAGATGAAAGTTTCTACACACCCGCTGAACCAGGTACAGTTCCAGTTATCTTCTGTGCAACGGCACAAGATAAAACAAATGCTTCGGGTTCAGGCACTGCGCCAGGCACACTAGCACAAAATGCTGGTAAGCCTTACTTAATGACTTCGCAACGTGACCTGGCAGAAACATTTGGCGATCCAATTTTTCAAATTGACGCAAATAATAATCCAATTCACGGTAGTGAATTAAATGAATATGGTTTACAAGCAGCATACTCATTTTTAGGAGTAAGTAACAGAGCTTGGGTTGTTAGAGCAGGAATTGACTTAGGATCATTAACACCAAGGTCATCTGTTCCAACAGCAGATCCAGAAGACGGAACATATTGGTTAGATACAGCTTCAACATTGTTTGGTATCCAAGAATGGAACAATGCGCCAATAGATATTAATGGCGGCCAGACATTTACTAATAAGATTCCATTAGTAATCACTAACGCTGCTCAAACCGAAGACGCTTCAGATGATAACGGAACTGTTGTAAAACGTCCTTTAGCATCCATTGGTGAAATTGGCGATTATGCAGTAGTTGCTGTTACTAACCTTAATACATTTTGGTATAGAGAATCCGGCGGTACTTGGGTTGAATTAGGTAGTGATGCGTGGCGTGATGCGTGGCCAGCAGTAACTGGTACTAAATCAGCAGCACCAGCAACAGGTAATTTTACAATTGATGGTTCTCCAGTTAGTTGGACAGGTGCATCAACTATGACAGATGTTGCACAAGGAATTAATAGTACTATTCCTTTAGGTTTCCGTGCAGGAGTTGTTAACGGAAAAATTGCAATTTACACTGACGGTACGGTAAGCGGACCTGATTCTTCATTAGCTGGTTCATTTAGCATTTCTGAAGCAGGTGGAACAACTACGCTTGATGCATTAGGTATTGAGAGCGGAACATATCATGCACCAGCATTACAAATTAGTAGACATACTAGTGTTCCAGAATTTAAAGACACTGATACTTACAATAGACCTACTGGTAGTATTTGGATTAAAACAACTACACCAAATGCAGGCGCACGTTGGAGAGTAAAGCAGTGGAACGATAACACAAGATTATGGGAAGACATTGAAGCACCTATCTATGATACTGCACAAGATGCATTAGTACAATTAGATAGAACAGGCGGCGGTGAAAATTTAACTATTGGTGATTTATTCATTAATAGTAACGTTGCACAAGACGAACTTCCATTAGGTACTTTTAAAATTATGCGCAGAGCAGCAGTTGGTTCAACTGCCGTAAGAACTGCAAAAATTACCGATGGAAAATTTGGTAACGGAACTGTTTACAATTTCCAAATTGAAGCAACAGCACCTGGAGATGCTAATTTCTCATCCCCAGTATATGTACAATTTACTGGTTCCGGTGACGGCGCAACAGACGCTATTGCTATAGCCGGAGCAATTACAAACGCAGGAGTTTCATATGTAAGTGCTGATGTAGATAGTGCAGACAGAGTTATTATTAAACATTCAAAAGGCGGCGAGATGCGTTTAACAGACGGTCAAGGTGCATTTGCATGTTTTGTTTTATTTGGATTATCAGCGTTTGATGTAGATGATGCAACTACAACACAATTTTTAATAGACGAGCCTGGTGTTGATAACAGTTCAGGAACTTTGCAATTTAGAGCAAGTAACTGGTTACCACTAGTATATACACCAAGTGCAACACCATTAACACAAGCTGCACAAGACGGAACATTATGGTATAACTCAATTGTCGACGAAGTTGATATTATGATTAACGATGGCGAAAAATGGGTTGGTTATCATAACTTTAATGCAGATTATCAAGACTGTGATCCAGCAGGACCAATTGTTCGTGCAACACAGCCTACTAAACAAACTGATAGTTCAGAACTAGTTGACGGTGATCTTTGGATTGATACTAGTGATTTAGAAAACTATCCAGTAATTTATCGTTACAGAAAACTTACTGACAAGTGGGAATTAATTGATAACGGTGATCAAACAACTGAAAACGGTATTGTGTTTGCAGATGCACGTTGGGGAACTAGCGGAGCAAATGGAAATACTCAAGCTGACATTGTAGATTTGTTAACAGAAAACTATGTTGATTTTGATTGCCCAGATCCAGACTTATTTCCAAAAGGAATGATGCTGTTTAATACTCGTCGTTCAGGATTTAATGTTAAGCGTTATGTATCAGACTATGTTGATAGTGGCGCACAAAACATTAGAATGAACAACGAAGAACAAGCTAACTACGGTGATGCATCTACTGGTGTATATGATCGTTGGGTTACTGAATCAGCTAACCAAGTTGACGGCTCAGGTAGTTTTGGACGTAAAGCACAACGTAAAGTTATTTTACAAGCAATGCAAGCAGTTATCAATAATAACGACGATGTACGTGACGATGAATCACGCATCTTTAACTTGATATCAGCACCAGCATATCCAGAACTAATTGGCGAACTAATTAATCTAAACTACGATAGAGGTTTAACTGGTTTTGTTGTTGGAGATAGTCCTGCAAGATTAACACCAGATGCAACTTCATTAAACGAATGGGCAACAAACGCTCGCTCAGTAGTTGAAGATAATGACGACGGCTTAGTAAGTAGAGATGAATACTTGGCAATGTTTTATCCATGGGGCTTTACAAGTGACAACGTAGGTAACAATATTGTTGTTCCGCCAAGTCACATGATGCTAAGAACTATTGCATTAAGTGATCAAGTTAGCTATCCATGGTTTGCACCAGCAGGTACAAGACGTGGCGGTGTAACTAATGCAAGCTCAACAGGGTTTATTACTAGCGAAGGTGAGTTTTCAAGTGTTGCACTAAATGAAGGTCAACGTGATACATTATACTCACAAGGCGTAAATCCAATTACATTTATTACTGGTGCAGGTCTTGTTAACTTTGGACAGAAAACTCGAGCAAGAGGTACAAGTTCTCTAGATAGAATTAACGTAGCACGTTTAGTAATTTACTTACGTAGCCAGTTAAATCAATTAGCTAAACCTTATATCTTTGAACCAAACGATAAAATTACACGTGATGAGATCAAAGGTCAAACTGAGAGCTTGTTATTAGAACTTGTAGGACAGAGAGCACTTTATGACTTCTTAGTTGTATGTGACGAAACCAACAACACTCCTGCAAGAGTTGATCGTAATGAACTATATGTTGATATTGCGATTGAACCTGTTAAGAGTATTGAGTTCATCTATATTCCACTACGTTTGAAAAACACCGGTGAAATAGCAGGACTTTAATATGATAAATACTATTGAATTAGGAGCAATATAAATGGCAATTTCAACACTATCAAAAATTTCAGTACCGTTAGCTGGCGGAGATTCTGCAAGTAACCAAGGTTTGTTGATGCCGAAGCTCCAGTATCGCTTTAGAGTGTCGCTGGAAAACTTTGGTGTTTCAACACCGACTACTGAACTTACCAAGCAGGTAATTGATGTTACTCGACCAACGGTTGCATTTGAGCCAATGGAGATCCATGCGTACAACTCAAAAGCATACTTAGCAGGTAAGCACACATGGTCACCGATTACATTGAACTTACGTGAAGATGTAAACAATGCTGTACAGAAACTAGTTGGCGAACAGTTACAGAAACAGTTTGACTTCTTTGAACAGTCAAGTGCAGCATCAGGACAAGATTATAAATTTACAACTAGAATTGAAATCTTAGACGGTGGTAATGGTGTACATACACCAAATGTTTTAGAAACATTTGAACTATATGGTTGTTTTGTAACAAATGCTAACTATAATACTTTAGCATATCAAAACAATGAGCCAGTATCAGTTACATTAGAAATCCAATACGATAACGCTATCCAAACACCTACAGATACAGGAATTGGCACAGCAGTTGGACGTACAATTGGAAGTCTAATTACTGGCGGCGGCGCTTAAAAGTTAATTTAAACTTTGATAAAAAGGGAGCAACATTGCTCCCTTTTTTATTATCTGCGTACATAATAGATATGGATAAATATTAGTATGGCAGCAACATCAAATGGATTCTTAGATAATTTAGTAAATGGGCTTTTAGGACCTAAAGGCACAATGGCAGACTGGCAACACGCTAGTCGTCTTTATGTTGACGGCAATTTAAAACTTGCTCCAAAATCAAAATTTCTATATCATACATATTTTCAATTAGATCCAATTGTTAGGAGTATTTTACCAGAATTAAAAGACAAGCATAATTTAGAAATAGGCATGCTTGTAAAGTCTGCAGACTTGCCTAGATTTACAGCAAATGTTGAAACACGTAACAAGTATAATAGAAAAAAGAATATACAAACTGCTATACAGTATGAACCTATAACTATTACATTCCACGATGATAACTATGGTGTAACTACTGCATTGTTAGAAGCATATTATAGATACTATTATGCTGACGCAGGTTATGGACGTATGCCAGGAGCATTTAATAAAGCTGGTTCAGGTGATAATACATACAAAGGTGCTGGAGCCAATCAATACAAGTTTGGTTTAGATAATAATATTTCAGTACCATTTTTTCAAAATATACAAATTAGCCAATTAGCTAGAAGAACTTATACTACATATACTTTAGTAAATCCAATTATTACAAATTGGAATCATGATTCAGTTGATAACTCAGACGCAGCTACGCCTATGCAAAATACTATAACAGTAGCATATGAAGCAGTACATTATTCTAGAGGACCAAGTGACGGCAATAATCCTGAACAACCAGGACCAACTGGATTTGGAGAACCAGAACATTACGATAGACAACCCTCGCCTATCTCATTATTAGGCGGAGGTGTGTTAAGTTTAGAAAGTGCATTTGGTGCAGGCGCAGACTTAGCCGACTTTATATCGAAAGGTCAAGGGTTTAGTAGTCCATTAGAAGCAGGACTTGCAGCATTTCAATTAATACGAGGTCTTGAAAATTTAACTTCGGAAGGTATAAGAGAAGAAGGTATAAATTTATTAGAAGATACATTAGGTGATATTGCAGGCACTAATGTTAGTGGTGTAGCAAATACAATTATACCTAAAAATAATGGCACAGGCGGTACAGCAAGTTTAACTACTGGTACTAGTATAAACACTTCTACATCATCTAATTCTGTAGTTGCTACATCAACAACTAAACAACTACTTATAGATAATCCAGTAGCCCTTGAAGATGCAGCAAAAGATCTTTTCAAAAATGATTTTTTAACTGGCGGCGGCACTGGAGGTGTTAATGGTATTAATTCTGCTTGGAATGGATTACCAGATGGCACTAAACAACTTTATAGAGACAGGGCGTTAGATATAGCATGAGCAATAGTGGATTACCAGTAAAAAATATTTCTAAAAGAAGTGATGAAGATGTTCGTTACTTTTTTGATAGATATTATACAAAAACAATAAACTTTAATGACAACGATCTAAATTCAGTAGTTGGCTTTTTTGAATCAAAAGGGTTTGATAAAAGTAGTGCAATTTCAGTAAGTGTTGTATTGCTCCAACAAGCAAAATTAGATAACATAAAAATTTTTAAACTACTTGACACATTAAAAGGATACAAAGATTTACAACTAAGTGCAGTAGTAGCAGAAGTCTTAAATTATAATAGAAAGCGTACTAGCGCAGTAGGATTTAAAAGACAAAACACAGAAAATAGACTAGAAAAAAGAAATATAATTGAAGGATCCCCAGCACCTGTTATAATAAATAGTGAAGTTGAGAATAACTTTAGTGCAACTGGATTTACATTTGATTCTAGAACTATCACTTTGGACGGAGTATAACATATGGCAAAACAAATAGTTAATAGAGGCGCAAACGCAAACGACGGTACAGGTGATAGCTTACGTGACGGCGCTGAGAAAATCAATGATAATTTTAATGAAATATATTCTGTATTAGGAGATGGCGAAAATCTTCTTACTACTGATATTGATTTTGGTACTAATAAATTATTTTATTCTAACAAAGTTGATTCATTAAATGATTTAGCAGCAATTGATCCATCAAAGTATCATGGCTTAATTGTACACGTTCATGCTACTGGAGCATTATATTATGCACACGCAGACGGCTGGAGAAAATTATTAACAGATAATTCTACTACTATTGCTAACTATGTAGATTCATTAGATACAGTTGCGTATTCAGGAAATTATAACGATTTAAACAGTCGACCTGCAATACCATCACTAATTACTGATTTAGGAATTATTGACGGCAGTGCTGGACAAGTGTTAAGTACAGACGGTACTGGCAACTTTGTATTTAGAGATGTTGTTGCAACAAGTATTGCATTTAGCAATGTAACAAATAAACCTACTACACTTTCAGGTTATGGTATTACTGATTCGTTTACTGGACGTTATGAAGATTTAACAAACTTACCAGTATTGTTTAGCGGAGAATATGCTGACCTAGCAAATAAGCCTACAATTCCTGTGGATATTGCAGATTTAACAGACAATAGTTTACTTTTATTTGATAAAGAATATTCTAGTCTAAACGGTCGTCCACTTATTCCAAGTGATTTAAACCAATTAACAGACGATGACGGAAGATTGTTTAGTAGAGATTACAATGATCTAACTAATAAGCCAACATCATTTAATCAATTAACTACACTACAGATGACACTTGGTGTCGAAGTAGACGAATTTAGTAATGATGGAGGATTAACTGACAATAGCGAAACAGCACTAGTTACAGAACGTGCGGTTAGAACATATGTTGCTGCACAAATTCCTGATAGTTTAACAGACCTTAATATTGTAGACGGTAGTGCCGGACAAGTATTAACCACAAATGGTGCTGGAGTATTTACATTCCAAGCTGCAGGCGATACTATTGGAAACTTTACTTTAAGTAATAGTGTTATTGACACAGATGACTCTAGTCCAATTAGCATTACTCCAGCAGTGTTTGCACGAAGCGATCTTAGTGTTGATAACTCGTTAGTTGTTAGCAATGACGTTACTGTTGGCGGCAATTTAATAGTAAGCGGCGATATTATTACTACATCAACAGGTACTCCTGAAATAATTTCAGAAAATGATATACATTTAACAGCAGCAACAAGAGTTGAAGTTACACAGTCGCCATTTAAATTTGCAAGTTTTACAAACACACAACGAGATGCATTAACAGCTGAAAACGGTGATATGATTTACAATACAGATAATAATAGGTTTGAAGCATATGTAAATGGTGCTTGGGTAATTATTGATCATAGTCCAATTGTATAAGGTGAGTCATGGAAGAAAAATACTATATTATAAATGCAATATCTGAGGATGCGTTTGATACAATACATGAATATCTTACTACTAGTACATCAACAATTTCAAATGTTCCAAATAGAGAAGTTATTTGTGAAAATTACACTCTTCAAAGTCCTACAAGAGGAACTTACTTACTAACAGACGAAGAAAAAGCAGACTTAGAGAATCGTCCTGAGATTGAATATATAAACCTTGATGTTGCAAAATATCCAGAGATGCAAATTCCTTCAGATCAATTACAATGCGATATTCCTCCAAAAAAAAATAGATATGCGAACAATATAAGAAATTATTTTTATTATTTTACAAATTATAACGGACTAGCAAATAATGATAACGGTGCTGCAACTAGTCAATTGTTGCGTATGCGACAAAAGGCACATCCTTGGGCAGGACAAGACAGAGCAGATGTCATTAATGATATTCCTACTCAAAGAGGAACAGGCAAAGGCGTTGATGTTATTGTAGGTGATAACGGGAGTTGGATAGGTCATCCTGAATTTATGAATGAAACATTTCATACAGGGTCGTTGAACAACGGCGAAGCAGGAATTGTTCCGCAAGATTTTATACCTGGTAATGTCTTAAGCAAACGTGATGGACGCGATGCACTTAATGCAACAGCACCGTTATGTAATGTTTTAGATTTAGTTTTAGATGGTCCTTATTACATAGACCCTGATTATTTTAATGCTGACGCTGCTAATAGATTAGAAACACGTTGGGACGGAACTATTGTGCCAGTAGAAAGTGTTGCGAGATCTTGGTGGGGTAATGGATCAAATCGTTCAGTACAATTTGCAAACA